>Ga0041059_1003260_pt1 | contig 11256 bp, 7 predicted proteins | sample AraColnosormetaG_FD_56232 | JGI IMG/M metagenome (GOLD analysis project Ga0041059, IMG submission 56232) | Arabidopsis roots microbial communities from North Carolina, USA - Col MF nosort | ecosystem: Host-associated > Plants > Roots > Unclassified | place: USA: North Carolina | collected 2013-09-02 | reverse complement strand
TTTATTCGCCAGCTGTAAATCTTGCGATATTAAATATATAGGATTAAATTTAAAAAAAAAAAAAGCAAAAAATCCGTAATTGTAACTGAATTTGTCATCATTAATATAAAAGTGGTATTTTAGTATTCTTTCAAATTCTTATTTATGTTGTTAGATAAATTATTTTTGGTAATTACGTAAGTTACTAATGTTTGGCTTTTTGGTATTAAACAAAGGGTCTAGTGGGATTGACATTTACGGCATTTGCTGGGTCACGTTCGACTACAAAAACAATCTCTCTTTACTTCCTCTACACTTCACTTTCCCTCGTCGCTCTAGGCCTTGGCGTCTTAAACCCATCTCTACAAGCCTTTGGTGCTGACCAGCTCGACTACGACCTTGACCATGACAATGACCACGAGCCATCCTCAGAGAACAAAGAAGTCAAATCGAACCGCAAGACTCAGTTTTTCCAATGGTGGTATTTTGGTGTCTGCGCCGGTAGTCTTCTAGGAGTCACCGTCATGGCTTACATCCAAGACACGTTTGGATGGGTTATCGGTTTTGCAATCCCAACCGCTTCGATGTTGTTGTTGATCTTCTTGTTCTTGTGTGGCTGCGGGGTCTATGTTTATGCTGATCCAGACCTCAAAGCTAAACCATTTCAAAGGATATTAGAGATTATCAAAGAAAGAGTGTGTGGAAGAAATAAGATCACTCTTGTTAACGACCACGATTTAAATGCCATGGAACTAGAGTAAGTTATTTTACTTTAATACATTCAATCCATAAAAAAATATTTGGATATGGTTTGTTCGAATATATAGGCTTAAACATCTCTAAATTTCTTGCTTTTCTTTTCTACATATAGGCTGCAAGATCAGAAGCCTCTATGTAACTGTAGCAACACTGAAGCTAATACTACTACCAAGAGCTTACCTGATGATCATAAAAGCTGCAAAACCGGTTTTTCGGGGCTTGAAACCGTCAAGCTATTGCTTCGACTTTTACCTATATGGACGATGCTTCTTATGTTTGCAGTTATATTCCAACAACCCGCGACCTTTTTCACAAAGCAAGGTATGACTATGAAGAGAAACATCGGACCAAACTTCAAGATCCCACCAGCAACACTACAAAGCACTATCACTTTATCCATAATCCTTCTTATGCCCTTCTACGACAAAATCTTGATACCGATCGCCAAAAAACTAACGAAAAACGAAAAGGGTATTTCTGTGAAGGAAAGAATGGGGATTGGGATGTTCCTGTCCATCATCGCCATTGTTATTGCCGCGTTAGTCGAAAGAAAAAGACTAAAGATAAGCAAAATGATGAAGACTACACCTAATTTGGACCCCGTAAGCATATTGTGGCTCCTACCTCAGTACATTCTATTGGGAATCTCGGACATTTTCACAGTTGTTGGAATGCAAGAGTTCTTCTACAGCGAGGTTCCTGTTAGCATGAGAACAATGGGATTTGCTTTGTACACAAGCGTTTTCGGTGTGGGGAGTTTTGTGAGTGCTGCGTTGATTTCGATAATAGAGACTTACACGAGCTCAAGAGGTGGAAAACATAACTGGTTTGCAGATGATATGTCGGAAGCTAGACTTGATAACTATTATTGGCTTTTGGCTTTCACAAGTGCTATTAGCTTCTTGATGTATATTGTTATTTGCAAGCATTTCAAGAGTAGAAGTGATGATGATGATCAATGTGATACAAATTGTTAATAAACTAAAGAAACACCTCTTTTTAAAGTGCTCAAGACTCATTAACATTCATTATATTGTATAATATGAGAACCATTGGATTTGCTCTGTTTCAACACTCTGTTTTACATATCTAACGACAGCTGTTTTCATTTTGACCTATGCCACTATATATCTATTTTCTTTCGTCGTATTAAATGATTGTATAAAGTATGTTATGTGATGGCAAATAGATCAAGGCGACAAAAAAAGAATGGAGTGGGATTCTTGAGCAGAAAGTTTTCTTCAAGAGATTTAGGGTTTTGCCATGGAAAGGCAGGCATAGCAAGAAGACCAAGAATAATCAACGAGATACTGATCAAGATGGCTCGAACATATTAGTTATTGCTCTCTTTTTAATGCACCTCTATTGCCCTAACGTTAATGGGCCTTTATTGGGTTTATTATTGGCCCTTTACCTAAGGTATACTCAAAAAGATTTCCTTATTGAGTATATAGATTAGGAGTTTAGGACGTTTAACAAAAAGGAGTAGTAGCTTAGTGAGATTTGACGTGAGTAATTCATTTGATTATTCGTGGGTCTTGGAGGATTTCATTGAAAGTAAGTTTATTAATAAGGACTAGTACTGTAAACTTTAGAGGCATTGCTCACACGGGTGAGGTTATATATGCAAATTACGATCTGGAGTAGTTAGTTCTATGCAATCCGTCACGATCCTAAGACGAATACTCTAAGAGTTGTTGCGATTGATGTAAACTTCATCATACCACCCTTACAAGAACACATAAATAACGTTATTTTATTTCACTTCTGTTACTCTCGCAATGACACACTTTTGTCTTTTGCTTTTGCTTTCTTAAATATAATACTTTTTTTTCTTGTAAACGGGAAGAAATTGGTAACGAAATTTACTAGAAACTACTAATTCTCGTTGTAAATGAATAATAACAATCACACACTAGTAACCTGAAATGTAAATAAATTACCAAATTATTCCATTATTGTGACTTACCATAACTCTCGTACTTCCGGGTGTTCATAAACTCGGTCAAGTATGAAGAATTAAAGCCTTTGATCTTTTTGTACTCTTTCCACCACTTCATGAAACTGCTTTCCTCTAAGAATATCTCCGGCGAAACCTCACGTTTTGTGATTATCTCCCACACGTATCCCTCAAACTCCACGAGTTTTCTAGTCAATACCTCTCTCACATCGTCTCTCATCCCCACAGTTGTATTCAACTGATTAATTACAATCAACGAATCCTCAACTTCAGCCCAAAAACAAGAATCAAACGTCAAAAGATCACTCAAATCTCTCTTTTTGCATCTTTCCTTTTCTATTAATATCGATTCCATTCCAAACCATTTCTCAAGCATAACATAGTGGTGAGACCTTCCCGTAGTTCGATACTCTTTCCGACCCTCGAGGTAATATTCAGCAATATCGAGTGGTTCGATCATCCGTCTGTAATTGTTCCCCGAGAATAGAAACCGTCTCTTGAGAATCGATGCATCGCTCTGCGGCCTCCTCTCTACTTCTTCAACTACTGATTTCCAAAAACGGTTTAGCTCTGATTTGTGGTGATTCTTGATGTTTATATCAAACTCTTTCGACGGAAACGCGAGCTGAGTCTTGAACCGATCGTAGTAACCGATCTTGACCTCCTTGCATTTCTTTTTGTACCACTCTATATAAGCCATCGATATCTTCATGTCGTTTAGTTTCTTAAACATCATATCAAATCGCAGATTTTTCATTTCTGCACGTTTCTCTATTCCTTTGATAACATCTTCAGGGATCAATCTTGAATCCGCCAGAGACAACATGGATTGGTCAAGACGATTTAGAACTTGGCTGTAGTCTACTAGACCCGAATCATGAACACCGTTTAGCAACTCTGTGACCGCCACATGGTCCTCGATGCAAACACATCCGGAATCAAAACAGATCAAAAACGTTCCAAAAGGTTTGAAGAAGTCCATCTTGATACGAGTTTGTGCTGATACAACGTGAAGGAAACATGAATTCCTCACAGAGTTCTCAAGAATCTGTTGAAGAGAAGCGTCTCCGATCAATGGCGAGCCAAATGTGATGCATAAGGGACGTTTTAACGTCGGTTCGATGGTTTCAAGAAGCCATAGCGTATAGAGAGATGCAACAGACCCTCCTAACGCAGCTCCGGTGATGATCACCGGTTTCTCAGACTTGAGCGTTTGGAGCAACTGCAAGAGACATATAACTTTCAAGTTTTCTACGTACAAAGATTCTGTTTCTTATAGTTGTTGACTTTTAAAACCAGACAATACACAAAGAAACATATACTAGATCAAACAAAATCTGAAACAGAGTATTAAAAAGCTATTGGACTGAATTGCAAACACGGCAGAGATATATTTCTGCAGACACTAACTTTCAAGATTCTGAATTAGTCTTAAAAACGAGATAAGACTGAAGAGATGGAGATTAAATTACCTCTGATTTGAGGTAAGTGAGACTAGTAGAAGCAGAGGTAAAAAGGTTAAAAGCAGGTGTGTGAAGAGAGAATGATGGGTTGTTCTCGGAGCAGAGGAATGGGAAAGGATTTTCTTTATCTTTCACATGAAGAAGAGTAGAATCAGAGCTACTACTTCTGCAGATCGGTGGTGCGCTAAAAACCACAAGTGTGAATTTCTCTTCTCGGTGAATCTGAAATTCTAGACCTGAATCTTTTTTTTTTTTTGAAACTTGTAGACCTGGATCATGATTCGAATAAGGTGGGTTATGTATCTCCAAGATCTTACTCCATGAGCTATGTAAGAGACCAGAGGTCACCACAAGCTTCCCAAGTGCAGAACCTTTTCTAAAAACCAGGAAAATTGTGAATTTAAGTCAATGTCTAAGGAACAAGAAATAAAAATATCATCAACAAAAAAATACGGTTTTCAAGAAACGAAAGAAGCTGAACAAAGCAGGTTAAGTTAGAAAGACAAGAGAGTGAATTGTAATGATTACAGTGAAGAAGAAGACTCCATGGCGTGAGCTGGAATAGATCTGTGGAGAAGACAATACAAAATTATGGATGGTAAGAATGAAAATTTATATTGTAAGACTGAGAGAAATAAATGTCTGAGAACGAGAGTCCATATTGAAAAATCATTGAACTGATAATAATTATTATAAAAAAAAAAAAGAAGTGTATCTGAAAGTCAATGGTCCCTTTTCCGGGAAGAATCGCCAAAGGCGAAGAGTTCAACATACTATTAAGATAGAACAAGTGTGAATAAAAATAACACGCTTGCATTTGAAAGCTTACCATATAAGATAGGACTCAAATGTGTACAAGAGAAGGACCAAAAGAATCATAAATACCCAAAAAGTCACAAAGAGTTTGTTTATTCTTTCCCTTTTTTAAAACATTTAAATATGTATATCATTATCACAAAGAACTTGTGGAATAAGTTGACATGTATTTGTTACTCCAAGACGAATTTGTTACTCCAAGTCTCCCAAGTCCCAAGTAAGTTCTCCTTGCGCAAGACTTTCCCAAATGATCTTCAAACACATCGGCCCAAATAGGCTGGACCATATGCACATAAGAGTCTATATAAGGCCCAAATAAGATTTGCAATTAGAGCATTTGACCCAACTGAATAACAACATTACCGCTAGCAGAACACTCATCTTTTGAGCTTCGCTATGTGCATTTCTTGTTTTCTTTCTTTTTTTAGGTTCTTCTATCTATTACATAGTTTCAGCGATACAAGAGTTACATGAGCCGAAGAAATGCCTAATAAAGTAACCTGTTAGAATAATAAAACTTTATCCATCCCTATATTATTCAATACAAAACAAATTCATAAAACCCTTAATTCATCGAGAAGGTTTTTTTCATTATTTAGTATTCTACGTCCCGTAAACAAAGATCCAACTCAATATTACTATAACAAAAACAAACGCATTACAAACTTATAAAAACTCCATTGATTTAAATTATTTCGTTTAACAACCATCGTCATATAAAGGTTCAAGGACATTTGGATTTTCCACCACGTGTCTTCATGTTGGCGTAACAAGATCCACACTTCTCCTTATTACCGTAGGTGCCTGGGGGAACACACTTGCAGCGGTAGCAGCACGTGACGCACGCTCTCATACATACGTTCTTCCTCGAGTGTTGCCCACACCTCGTCCCACATAAAGGCACGCAATCTAAACCGTCCAAAATTTAGTCCAATTATACATCCGATCTAATCAACGACCGATAATCATCACACTTTTGAAAGAAAATTATTATTACCTATCCGAGTTCTTACGGGAGGTGGTGTTGGAGGTTTGACAGGCGGCGCTGTAGGTGGTTTAACCGGTGTAGTTGGGGGATTGTACGTAGGTGGTTGGACCGGTGGCGTCGTGGTGGGGGGTTTAACCGGTGGAGTTGTGGTGGGTGGTTTAACCGGTGACGTTGGGGGTTTGTACGTAGGTGGTTGGACCGGCGGTGATTGAACTGGTGGCGTAGTGGGTGGTTTAACCGGTGATGTAGTGGGTGGTTTAACCGTTGGAGTTGGGGGTTTGTACGTAGGTGGTTGGACGGACGGTGGTTTAACTGTTGGCGTTGGGGGTTTGTACGTAGGTGGTTGTACCGGCGGTAGTTTGATCGGAGGAGTTGAAACCGGAGGTTTTACTGGTGTAACCGGAATAGTTGGAGGTTTGACCGGAGGTTTTGTGGTGGGTGGTTTAATAGGAGTAGTTGGCAGCGTGGGTGGCTTGTACGACGGCGTCGGCGGTTTGAGAGCTGGCGACGGCGGTTTGGTAGCCGGAGATGGCGATGGAAGTGTTGGCGTTGGTAAAGAAACCTATAAATTTAATACAAACATATACCAAAATTTAACTTCATACACAATAATCAATAAAAATGCCTGAGTATATAGTTAAAGACGCATAGAAATAATTAAACTGGAAATTAGAAAACGTACTAAGGCGTTGGATTCCTCATTTGAAGCAGCAAAAACAACCTGCTCGGTGATTAATCAAAATACATAGTTAGTTACAATACGCGAAAACGTAATGCACATAATTGTATACTATTATGTAGTCTTTAACATAATAACACCTTTTGTTATGAAAAGTAAGAATAACTTACATTGGTAAAGACATGGAAAAAGATAAAGACTGAAAGAAGTGAGAGAGCCATTTTTGTGGGAGATGAGAAAGTGGTGAAGTCACACGAAGAAGACCAGTGACCTTTTGTGATATAAATAGAAGTTCCTTATTTATTAACCATATTATCCATAAATATTAATTTAAATGCGTAGTAAGTATTAGGTCCAGAGCAGTTATTATATGCATCATGCATGCCAGCTTTGAACCTTCACTGCACCAAAATATATCTCTCAGAGCTCGAGGATAAACAAAATATCAGATTCCCAAAAATGGATTATATTGATAATACATGAAATTGCCACTTTATTCGTACATCAACTTGGAATACTTTATCAGTAAATAAGAACAAATAACTCTATGGACTTTTTGGTGATATGTTTTGAGTACCCCAAGAGACTAGTGGATGACAAATTGAAATTATTAATCTTCTTATCAAATAAATAAATAGCATTCGATTTGCCCATAAGGCTGTGTCGCTTATATATTTCATATAAAGAGGCTCTTCACTTCGATTATTGCACCAGTGAGCAAGGGTTTGTCGTTTATGTTTAGCTAACTTAGCAAGCATGGCCTACGAGATTACTACTATACTTTGTTTTGAAATATCTAAGCTATATGGTATATATCTTTCATATTTTCTAATAAAAAATTAAGTGTTCTCAAATCATAGATGGACAATAGCACATGAGTTCTTTAAATGGTTGCGGTGATTATTATTATTATTTATTTATAATTCTGATATTTTCGAAAAAGAGGTCAACAGTGTAATTAAAGTGAAATCGACAACGAGTACATACATATTTTTTATCATTACATATGTCGCGAGTACACACACTTTCCTCTTTTCTGTTAACATGATAAAATTTTGTTACGAATGAATGTTTCTTATCTTCTTTTACGTAATGAATAAACTAAAACAGACTCCACGATGACATAGTTTCATAAATTAAGATGTTAAAACAGAGGATTGTTTCACATGTTTTGGTAAGAACAGGTTTTTGGTCTATAATATCACATTTTTTAAAAAAGTAAAGATTTGGGTTATAAGTACAACAATGCATGAGCTGTGATTCACCATATCATCAACCACAGTACTCCACAATGTCAACATCGTACATGCATACATATACATAGTGACAAATGACAATCATATCCACACACAAAACTAAATGCATTGTACAAAGCAATGAACCTAAAAGTCTATAAAAATGCCAACCTCCATGCTTTGTGGGAACCCATATGTATATGACCCACTAATCAATATAGATATTTTCCATTTCTCTTTTATTTCAACAAAGAAAACATTAATTCCCACTTTCTAAAAAAAGTTACCACATTTGTTTTCTTTAGAGGAACAAATGAAAGAAATTATCCCTAGAATTGAACATTATGAGTTTCTTTAATCACAAAATGGAGGAAAAGGATGATTTCACTAGACAAGAACCTCATCGTCATCTTCAAAACTCAGATTCAAAGTCTGTAACTTAAATCCAGCTCCTTGTATAGTCTCCACCAAGTTTGACGCCACTCCTGTTGCTTGAACCGTTGTTTGCTTCAAAAGCTTCACATACATTGATCACAACATAAGCCAGATTCAATTGTACAATCAAACATAGAGATGTTGCTACGAGCAGTAACAGAACCGTTCATATAAAGGCCTTAACTATTCAAGGTCAGGCTCGAGGCTTTTGTTATACGGCCCCAAAGACTAATCCCCTGGTTAACCACCAAAATGTACAACAAAATGACATATTTGACCAGTCCAGTCCTTCTAAGGGTGTGCCAGCCATTATATCTCTAATAACATATTCAACATCTGTCCTTATCTATTTATATCCTCTAAACATATATGTGTACTGTGTAGGGGTGTGAAGAGACATGTAAAGGCAATGTTGGATGTAAAACATACCTCAACGACGGCAACACCTTCAGAAACCTGAACCTTTAAATTGGAAACTCCATCAATATCCTGAAAGAACAAAACAAGTATCAATTGGAACCTTTATATTCACTGTTTTTGTAAGCTATAGGTACTAAGGAAGATTTAGAGCGTGGAAAGAGTAAAGTGAACACCCAAATTCCAAGTTTAACACAACTACAAAGATTAAATTGAATTGAAACAAGTAACCAAAAGGGTTATATAATCCAAGAACCAGATGCATTCACAAAGATTCTCGTCAAGCTCCACACAGATTTGCTAGTTCAAGGAGAGATTACAAAGCAAAGTATTACCTGTAAGGCCCTTGTCACATTAGGAATAGCTGCTTCGTTCAAAGTTCCATCAGCCTTCATAATCAAGCAAAAAATCCAACAATGTTCAGACTCAATTTGAGGCCACATGAAATTGCAACAGAGTAATGCTCATAGTATCTTCAAAACAGTATCAATACAATTTTGCAAACCTCATTTCTAAGACCTTATAATACAACCATGAATCAATCCTACTATATCTATTAAAAAGCCATAAGTGGAGAATGAGGATGATAATCACACAAATTCACTGGACAGAGAGTGATGTACCTGGAAAAACATGGTGAGCATGTCTGAAGGAGAGACAGGAACAGAGACAGTCTCTTGCGGTTGCTCCTCTGCGACAGCGACACCTTCTCCTCCTTCTCCAATAGACGAAAGCTTCCTCAATCCAAGGCGATTTTGTTTTATAAACCCAGCAAAACTGCAATTGCGGCTATTTCCGATAGCTCTGGTCCGAAAGTTGAGGTTTTTCGACAAAGGAAGAAGGTGGGTCGAAGAAAGATTAGGGCTTTTGGTTCTGCAAAACGAGTGAAAGGTAGAAGAAGCTGCAATCGACGCCATTTTTCACTACTGACCCAATCTTCTTTCACTCGATAAGGTTGTGCGAGTTACAAGAGAAGAAGGTTTTTTCATTTTTGTGTTTTGCTCTTTTCTCACATTATCCACTCGAAGCAAGCCTGTAAAAAGACATAAATACCCTTTAGAAAAGCTCTCTTTCTGTCAGAAGGTTCATAAATTCATGGAGTAATATAATTTTTGACCATCAAACATTATATTACTCCTTGCAAATGACAATGACAAACCTTGCAAACACAGTTCTGACCTTGAAAGGACTTAGTGTGAAAAACTTGGTACGCTTCGATCTTATAGATTCTCCTGCTCCTGATACCCTCGCTCGGGCCTTGGACGATTTGTATCATTTGGGAGCACTTGATGATGACTGTAACTTGACAAAGACAGGTGAGATGATGAGTGAGTTTCCTTTAGACCCACAGATGGCAAAGATGCTCATAGTCAGTCCTCAATTCAACTGCTCAAACGAGATTCTTTCGATTTCTGCGATGTTATCAGTACCAAATTGTTTCATCAGGCCAAGAGGAGAAGCTCAAAAAGCAGCAGATGAAGCCAAATCTAGCTTTGCACACATTGATGGAGATCATCTCACACTTTTGAATTTGTTCCATGCTTTCTTGCAAAACAACCAAGACCCAAATTGGTGCTGTACAAAGTTCATCAACTACAGAGCAATGAAGTCTGCAGTTAGTGTTAGAGAGCAGTTGGTCCGGATCATGTTGAGGTTTCAGATTAAGTTGTGTAGCCCTGATTTCAACAGCAGGGACTACTACGTCAACATAAGAAAGGCCTTGCTTGCAGGTTATTTCATGCAAGTGGCTCACCTAGAACGCACTGGCCACTACTTGACTTTCAGAGATAAGGATGACCAAGTGGTGCACTTGCATCCTTCCAATTGCTTGGATCACAAACCAGAGTGGGTAGTTTACAACGAATACGTTTTCACTAGCCGAAATTTCATCCGAACCGTCACACATATTCGCGGTGAATGGCTTGTAGATGTTGCACCACATTACTATAAGCTTGCTAACTTTCCCAGTTCTGAGGCCAAACGAGTTCTTGAAAGGCACTATAAGAAGAGAAAACTGTCAGAAGAGAGGAGTTGTAAATTGTATAGCAATTCTTAAAGAGAAAATTTTGTTTTTAATTACATTAATTTTGTTTTTTTGCCATTGTGTAAGCTAAATATATCTGCAACTTGCAATGAAAAGCTTAGTTCCAACACCAATGAGATGCTTCCAGCTGCATAAAAACTCAGAGCTAAACTTTCACATCATTACCTTATTAGTTGAATAAGATTCCAATACCCATATCCATCCCTTAATTCAGGGTAATATGTCTAAATCACTAAGCTATTACCACTTATTCTAAAAGCATATTGTTCATCAATTTTAGCATCTCTGCAGAAGTAATAAGATCCATAACGCTATACCGTCACTTTAAATCATACTGCACCTAATTAACGGACAAGATGGACAACATTTAAAAAATATAAGATCCACCAACGATATAAAAAATGTACAAGTGAGTAGTAGCTAAAACGTAAAAAAGTTTCTACAGAAAAAAAAAAAAAAAAAAAAAAAAAAAAAAAAAAAA
>Ga0041059_1003258_pt1 | contig 11264 bp, 7 predicted proteins | sample AraColnosormetaG_FD_56232 | JGI IMG/M metagenome (GOLD analysis project Ga0041059, IMG submission 56232) | Arabidopsis roots microbial communities from North Carolina, USA - Col MF nosort | ecosystem: Host-associated > Plants > Roots > Unclassified | place: USA: North Carolina | collected 2013-09-02 | reverse complement strand
CTTATTGATTACGGCAAGAGGCAATGCCTTTATATACACGATAAGTTTAGACCTAGTTAATCTATACAATATAAATGGGCTAAGGCCACACAGCCCAACACTCCTCCCACACCGAACATGCAACCCAAGCGCACCTCCCTATGCCAACCTTTTTCGACCTAGGCACTGGTACCAATTCAAAAGAAATATATCAAACGTACTAACTTATGTTTAGAAAACTAGCTCAAAAACAAAACACCAAAAGCTCTTATTCTCAACTTCACAAGTCAACACTGATATACATAGTAGTTGTACATCTTTGCTATTCATATTTCTATTAGAACTAGATAACTCTTAATTCTATTACATGCATAAAACCTATCTTATATTCTTATCCTAACCAATCTTGTTAGAGAAATCTTAGGTTGCAAGCAATATTTGAATCTTATCCAACATTTTGCCTCGTAAGCTATAACTTGGCCTTAGTCATGTCTTGAACTCCTATCAAGCTTCTCATCTTACTAAGATTGATATGTGCCAAAGTTTTAGTTAAGATTTATGTGTTTAGTTAAAAACTGTTACTTACACCTACAAACCAACTCTACGTCATTAAACACGTGTTAGCTGACTCATCAGCCCATTAATTACGATATTGAAATAACACTAAATATCAAGTTTGAGTATGTGTTGGAATTTACTCTACAAATTTTTTCAGGTCAAAAATACACTCTGTAAATTGTACAAAATACCATATTCCCCCTCTAGACAAGGGAACCCGAAAGTTCAGTCTAGAACTCGCAGAAGGCTGCTTATCGAGGAAAGACAATTGAGGCCCATTATAAACCCTGAGAGAGAAAGTCTATAAGAGATCCGAAGTGAATTCAAATTCGAACGTTCTTGGCTTCTTGCATTGATTATCAAATCAAAATCGACACATTTGTTAGTCGTTTATTATTGTTTTGTATTCCAAAAATCAAAATATTTTGGACACTTAGATTATTATATTATTACTATGTATTTAAATTGTGGGTATGTTTGGATACAAGTTTGGGTTTGAGTTTGGATTCGATTTAGATTCAATCGGGTTTTGGACGGGTGATCGGATTCGGATATTATGCCCACCCTAGCCTGGTTGCCTTCCATATATCCGTTGGCACATGTATCACAGTATCAATACTTGTAGCCATTATTTTATTTTTTTCCATTTGTGATATTATTACATATTATATTCTCACCTGATGACTTTTAATCTTTAAAACTGGAAACACCACAATCGAAACCTTTAATTATTGGAAACATTACAATCGACAACTTAAATTAAGTTAAACGTACTATCACATGGAATGCCTTTTAGCAATATAGATCTTTACCAGGATTCACCCCAAACCACTTGCAGATCTCCAAGTATTGGTTAATCCTGTTCTGCATAGCCTCAGCATTCCAACTCATACCACCACACTCTATGCCATTGATCCTCATCGTGGTCGCTCCAAATCCTAGTCTTAGTGATGGACCAACTTCGGTCTTCCAAAACCACATTGCAAATTTGAAAGCCACTTCCGGACTACGAGCCACCATATCTGGATCTTTCAATAGAGGGAGGCCAAGGTACTTTCCCGCCTCACCATAGAACTCGTTCCATTTGATTGACTGCAAGAGACCGCGACCATAGTACTTCTTTCCCGATTGACAAGGGTATGTCTTGCTTGACGAGCAATATGTCTCACTCGTTACTTCTTCTTTGTAACAAAAATCTGTACATGAAAAAAATGGATTAGTCCAATGGCATTGGCTCAGCTACTCGAATGTGTCACATTAATTAATTAAGATAACACAATTTCTTAACATTATTATACATTTAAGAAAAAATAAATTAATGGTTAGTATAGTAACTAACTTACTTCCAGATTCGTAAGAGAACTGAGCCAATATGGCCGCAATCTCGCGTTTAGCTACCGTTCCCTTGTAGCCTTCGAAAGATTTGACTGCTGTGATGAAAGCCTCACGGGTGTAGAAACCTTTTCCCGTGCAATTACTTCCGACTTTACGCATGAGTCTGTGGAATAATGCAGGTGTAACAATGCTTTCGATCTTCCCGCGTGGGCCATCATTGAGTCTGTAAGAGCTGGAACTCTTAGAAAGTTGGCAAGGGCCGCTGAGGCACCAAAAGCCGCAGTGCTCTACATTGGTGCCGCAGTAACCCGTATGGCTACAACACTCGTTAATGCCAGGACAACCAATGGTGAGGCAGTTCTGAGAGGTAGCGGTCTGGGCGATGACGACTAAGGTGAAGAGGAAAATGATGAGAGAGTTTTTCTGAATCTTGTTTTGTGTTGCCATATTTTCTATATTTGAAGGAAGGGGGTGAAGAGATGATGATGGTTTGTGAACGTATTTGTAGTGAAACATTGGTCAGTTTGAAGTAGATTTGGTCAAATATGTAATTAGTCTTAATTTACTATTACTATAGTCTATAGTCCTTTAATTAAACACGTATAGAATTTTTTTGAACAAATTTGAAAATACAATTTAAAATACTTGGTTTCATTGTGCTATTTGATGGAGACCAGAGAGGCAACAGTAGATATTCATTGTTAACAAAAAATGTAAGACTCTAGGATACTATGCCAACTGACACCTTCACCGAGACTACGAGCATGGACAGTCGTCTCTGTTATGTGACGATCCAGAGCATCTTTTTCGAAAAGAAAAACTAAACAATCGTTAACAATATTCATTGTAGAGAAACATCTTACTAATAAGATTCACTATTTAAAACTATACAGTGTGCGCAACAAACGATTATTTGAATTTTTATTCTTGATAATATAATTAACCAGTTCTAAAATTATTTATCCAAAAAAAAGAGTAGTATTTCCTCCTTACTACTTGTGTCTGCCCATGTCTCTACCCCCAATCTCAGATCCAGCTCTCATATCTAAAAATGTATCTAAGGGATACCAAATCTCAATACAAAGTCACATCCCGATGTACCTTGTTGACCCAAAAAGTCTAAAATGTCTAACTAGTTGGCCCTAAAATATCATACTATCGTCACATGCATTGCAAAATACATATATGTAAAGTACTTGCCCAGACAGTCACATTTGCTTACTATTATCCTTTCATTTTTTTAAGGACTGTTTTATTTAATAACTACGTAAATAATTTATAATCCAATAAATTGATGTTTAAAAAAGTATATTCGCCTCATGATTTTTTTTTATGTTTAAAATTTACTTGAAATTTGTAAAAATAGATTCAATTGATTTTAATTTAATTAATGAATGACTATGATAATACTTTTTAGTCTCGTTTTATAAGATTTTTTTATGTATCGTTCCAATTTTAATACTGAAAAGATGGATTTTGAGCAAGTCGTTAAAGAATCTTGGGTGAATGTTGCTAAGGTCAAACTCACACAAAGCAGAAGTTTGAGGTATCAAAAGTTGATGGTCAGAAAAGAGTTGTTGTCCCAAAAGATGTGTTTATGGATGCAAAGCCTCTATGGGAAGATTTTTTAATTGGGCAGTTTGTCAATGCAAACCCTCCACAAGTGGAGAAAATTCACATGATAGTGAACAAGATTTGAAAATCGAGAGATAAATCATCTTTGATAGACGTATTTGTTGTCGATGACACGACAGTTAAATTCAGAATGAGAAATGAGACATTGCGAAGAAGAGTGTTGAACCGTGGCATGTGGAACATCATGAATGTCCAAATGCTAATATCGCAATGGACCACGTTTACTGAAGAGGCTCAACCAGCAATAAATGGTTCCCAAATGTAGTATTGTAACTTACCTCCAGCTCCGTAAGAGAAGTTAGCTAATATGGCCGTGATCTCGCGGTTAACTACCATTCCTTTGTAGTCTCCTAAACATTTGACTACAGTGACAAAAACCTCACGTATGTTGAAGATGTAGCAACGCTCTCGCTTTTACCACACGAGCCATCATTGAAGTTGTAAGAGCTGAAACTCTTAGGAAGTTTGCAAGGGCCGTTTAGCCACCAAAACCCACATGTTGTTTGAAAATCTTTTTTTTTTTTTGAATATCTCTTTCTATATGAGAATTCTTTATAAATCTACTGTCTTATGAAGAGAAGAAAAATTTCAACATAATTCATTTATATGATATTGATTGTGATTTATTATGAACAAACTTTTTATGTTCCATTATGAATTTAACATGTTTTTAAATTTTGTTATTTCGTTCCAAAAATTATATAGCTTTTGGCTGAACAAATCCTTCAAAAATACAAGGCTACAATATTTAACGGTTTTTGTCTTTCACCAAACGGATAATGGAATAACAATGTTGGATTTAGAAAGAACAGTTTGAAATAATAGAATTTCACTTGATTACTCAAAACTATTACTTTAGAAGATAAACCATTTGTCGTTGTTGTTGTGATGATCTCTGAAAAATCAAAACAATTCGAATTTTATTTTATTTTTTTCATTTAAAGACATAGTACGACGCCATTAAAAGATTCTCCATATTTGATCTACATTAAAGACGAATCAGTAACCGGTTAATTAAATTGATCCAATTTATTAACTTGATTTTTCCATTAAAGCTGAATAAATAATTTCAATTATTATAAATTCTAAAAACCCTTATACAAACGCTCTGCCCAAAATTGTCAGCTTTAGAGCTTTCGCGCCTCATTTTATGTCATGATTATTATCTTTAAACCACATTTGAATCACTCTCATTAGAATCAGTTTGATTAATGAAGCGTTTAAAGCTAATCTTACGCAGAACTTACTTGACAAGCACTGGAGTGAATTGCAGTTTTGAGATCTCACGTCTCTCACGAATCGGGAAAATCAATGAAGCACGAAAGTTTTTCGATTCGTTACAGTTTAAAGCAATCGGTTCATGGAACTCAATTGTATCTGGGTATTTCTCAAACGGGTTACCGAAAGAAGCACGCCAACTGTTCGACGAAATGTCTGAGAGAAATGTAGTTTCCTGGAACGGGTTGGTTTCAGGGTATATTAAGAATAGGATGATTGTAGAAGCTAGGAATGTGTTTGAGCTAATGCCTGAGAGGAATGTTGTGTCGTGGACCGCGATGGTTAAAGGTTACATGCAAGAAGGTATGGTTGGTGAAGCGGAGTCGCTGTTTTGGAGAATGCCTGAGAGGAATGAGGTTTCTTGGACTGTGATGTTTGGTGGTTTGATTGATGATGGACGTATTGATAAAGCAAGGAAGTTGTATGATATGATGCCTGTTAAAGATGTTGTAGCGAGTACTAATATGATTGGTGGGTTGTGTAGAGAAGGAAGAGTTGATGAGGCAAGGTTGATTTTTGATGAGATGAGGGAGAGGAATGTTGTTACTTGGACTACGATGATTACTGGATACAGGCAGAATAATCGAGTGGATGTTGCTAGGAAGTTGTTTGAAGTGATGCCGGAGAAGACTGAAGTTTCGTGGACTTCTATGCTTTTGGGGTATACTTTGAGTGGGAGAATTGAGGATGCTGAGGAGTTTTTTGAGGTGATGCCGATGAAGCCGGTTATTGCGTGTAATGCTATGATTGTTGGGTTTGGTGAGGTAGGAGAGATATCGAAAGCTAGGAGGGTTTTTGATCTAATGGAGGATAGGGATAATGCGACTTGGCGAGGAATGATTAAAGCTTATGAAAGAAAAGGTTTTGAATTGGAGGCTCTTGATTTGTTTGCTCAAATGCAGAAACAAGGAGTTAGACCGAGTTTTCCGTCTTTGATCAGTATTCTTTCGGTTTGTGCCACTTTAGCAAGTCTACAATATGGTAGACAGGTCCATGCTCATTTGGTGAGATGTCAGTTTGATGATGATGTCTATGTTGCCTCTGTTTTGATGACCATGTATGTCAAATGTGGTGAGCTTGTAAAAGCAAAGCTAGTATTCGACAGGTTTTCCTCAAAGGACATTATCATGTGGAATTCAATCATTTCTGGCTATGCGTCGCATGGTCTAGGAGAGGAAGCTCTTAAGATTTTTCACGAGATGCCATCATCTGGTACCATGCCAAACAAAGTGACCTTAATTGCAATTCTGACAGCATGTAGCTATGCTGGAAAACTCGAGGAAGGGCTTGAGATATTTGAATCAATGGAATCAAAGTTTTGCGTGACTCCAACGGTTGAGCATTATTCTTGCACGGTGGATATGCTTGGGCGTGCAGGACAGGTAGATAAGGCAATGGAGTTGATCGAAAGTATGACTATTAAGCCAGATGCTACAGTTTGGGGTGCTCTGTTAGGAGCGTGTAAAACTCACTCACGATTGGATTTAGCTGAAGTTGCTGCAAAGAAACTTTTCGAGAATGAACCAGATAACGCTGGTACATACGTTTTGCTATCGAGCATAAATGCATCTCGATCCAAGTGGGGGGATGTTGCAGTAGTAAGAAAAAACATGAGGACAAACAATGTAAGTAAATTCCCTGGTTGTAGTTGGATTGAGGTAGGGAAGAAAGTGCACATGTTCACTCGCGGAGGTATCAAAAACCATCCCGAGCAAGCGATGATACTAATGATGTTGGAGAAAACAGATGGATTATTAAGAGAAGCTGGTTATAGTCCTGATTGCAGCCATGTCTTACACGATGTAGACGAGGAAGAGAAAGTTGATAGTTTAAGCCGTCACAGTGAAAGACTCGCGGTAGCTTATGGACTCTTAAAGCTACCCGAAGGAGTACCTATTCGAGTCATGAAGAACCTTAGAGTCTGTGGAGATTGTCATGCCGCCATTAAACTCATTTCTAAAGTCACAGAAAGAGAGATCATTCTAAGAGATGCAAACAGATTCCATCATTTCAACAATGGAGAGTGTTCTTGTAGAGACTACTGGTGAGAATGGTCTATTTCTATTGGTTTATTTCGGTTCAACTTCTATTGGTTTAGTTTGAGATGTCTGTATTATTATATTGTTTTATAAGAAGAGAATGTTTCACACATATCAATGCACCACTCAATTATCATCTTAACATTATTCGTTTTAATAATTGAATCATTGATGATGATTTGTTGTTATTATCTCTTTGAGAAGTGACCTACCACTTTTGTTATATGGAATAAAAGAATACAAAACATATGTACCTCTTGTCTTAATGTCTTGTTTTGTGATTTATCAAACTTCCGTCCAAAGTGGAACATGATTAAAGTTAGGTTTCAATTGATTGGATAAGGACAAAGACTGGTTGTTGTGTCACATTTCCTCTCTCTCTCAGATTTTACAGGCAAATCGATTTCACTCGAAGACTGGTTGTTGTGTAATTGTGTTCGTCGTCTCAGGTTTTCAATATCTGTCTCTTTGAGGTAAAAGTTTCGATTTTTACGTTTCTTGATCATCTTATTGAACTGGGTTTGATCTAAAGTTAGGTTTTTTTAGAATTTTTAATTTTTGATCTTTTTATCGTCTGGGTTCGTACGGAAATAGAAAAAAGCTGCAAACTTTGTTCTTAATGTTGATAAAGTTATTAACTTTATGTTAAACTTGTTGAGATCTGGATTCGTTTTTGTCATTTGAGTATAGAGTGTTGTCTGATTGTTCTAAATCTGGCTGGTGTTTTAGATTGTTAATAGGATAGAGTCACTGTGACACTGTCAGTGTCCTGTAATCTAATATATCTGACAGAAACAGCTTTTTGTTTTCAGTTGTATTGATGGGTTCTGAAGGACCAACGGGTGTGACGATTCATATCACAGGGTTCAAGAAGTTCCATGGAGTAGCTGAGAATCCTACAGAGAAAATGGCTAACAATTTGAAAGAATATTTGGCTAAGAATTGTGTTTCGAAAGATGTGAATCTTGGAAGTTGTACTGTGCTTGAGACTGCTGGTCAAGGAGCTCTTGCTTCTCTCTATCAGTTGCTACAATCCGCGGTTAACACAAAAGAGTCAGAGTCGTTGACCGGAAAAACCATATGGGTTAGTTAGTTAGTTAAGCCAAGTGATTTCTGATTTGATTCTATATGATGAAGTTTCTCTGAAGTTATTGTGATGTCTCTTTTAGGTTCACTTTGGAGTTAATAGTGGCGCTACAAAATTTGCAATTGAGCAACAAGCTGTGAATGAAGCGACTTTTCGTTGTCCTGATGAATTGGGTTGGAAACCTCAGGTTTTTGTTCACTCCCCTTTGGTTGTTTTTGTTTGATAAGTTGTTTAGTTCCATGAAACATTCTTGTGGTCTGCAGAATTTGCCAATTGTTCCCTCTGATGGTCCAATCTCAACTGTAAGAAAGGTATGTTGACTTTGTCTCCTGATTCTGCAGAGTTGGCCATTCTTGTTTTTGTGTTGAATCTTGTTTATGATTTGCAGACTAATCTTCCTGTTGAAGAGATAACAAAGGCGTTGGAGAAGAATGGCTTTGAAGTGATAACATCAGATGATGCAGGTCGATTTGTGTGTAACTATGTCTATTACCATTCTCTGAGATTTGCAGAGCAGAATAAGACCAGATCACTCTTTGTTCACGTTCCTCTTTTCGTTGCCGTGGATGAAGAAACCCAAATGAGATTCACTGTTTCTCTGCTGGAGGTACTCGCTTCTATTTGCAAGTAATGTTATCCCAAATGTGGCTATTCTTATTCATGAAATGTGCATCATGGACCGATTGTCTCCCCACGGGAAAAATTCGCTTATCAATAAATGGAATATAAGTTCACTTCTCTACTATCTCCTCTTCATATATGCATCATTGCATTCAAGTTTCATAAACTAGATTCATTTTCTTCTTCAAAAGTGGTATCAAATGAAAAATGATATATGCCTACTTGCCAGTGGTGCCAATGCAATGAGATTTGGAAATATGCAATCTTTCTGCTCAAAGTACTAATCATTTTGAGGAAAATTCAATGTATGAATCTGATTTAAGGGTCTTCTTCTGTTTCTCAAAGTACTTTTTATTTATTTATGTTACAAACTAGATTGACTTCTTTGAGCCTATCACAACTGTATATAGTGTGCATCCTAAAAAATTACATACTTTTAGGGTAATGTCTAACCTTTAGACTAAGTTCTTCGATACTCTTTACTGATATTGAAGCTACCCTCACATTTTTGTGTTCATACTTGGTTCTGAATCTGAATACAAGTTGGTGAACTGCGATGAACATATCTTTTTCTGTTAGAAGTCCGGAGGTGCATCGAGTAGACAATAAACAGGTGGTACTGTAATCTTCATGCTTCCATACGCGTTCCAGCAGAACGGGTTTTCCAAATGCTGGCCTTTGGAAGGAAACAGATCGACTTCCGTGAGTGTGAGGTTAGTACAGGGGACAGAGTCGCTGCAACCAAAATGTATGGGTGGGCTTCTCAGGTCGTAAGTCCCTTTGATATTTGCATAGAGAACATCGCTTATAATGACTGCGCTGGTTTGGTTAGCACAGTTATTGGTTTGACAGTAGTACTGGTCTATCATTATAGGGTTACGAACGTTGACCATCAAAATGTTACTGAACACAATTCTTGAAACCGAGCCTGACCCTCCTTGCCATGTCTTGATCCGAACACCGTTGTCTGAGTTCCATATGGTTGAGTTTGTCACTGTTATGTTCGAGACATAGGCCTGCGAGTTGTGGACTCCGAGGCTACCTATGCTGCAACATTACCCATAGGTTCGTTGTTCACACTTCAAACCAAAAAAACAAAACTTTCTGAGAAACAGAGCCTTAAAGGCTGGGAATCTAAAGCCTCCTCTATAAGAGAGGCGCATAGAGTTTGGCAGATGGAAATATTAATGCAAGTTATGAATGTGATACCTAATCCCATGGCTTGGACCGCACGTAACATTCTTAATATCGACATTAAAGCAGCCGGCTCCGATAGAAATACAATCATCTCCTGTTATAACCAAATAAGTAACATAAAACTGATTGGAATCAATGAAATTTTACTATTAAGCAACTGCGAAAACGGGAAAACATACCGTTGGAAATCATGGAATTGCGAATCTGAACATTGTGTGTATTCTCAATATGGATCCCATCAGTGTTAGGACTAGAAGCTGGTGCCTTGATTATCACGGAATCAACCACGACGTCACTGCAGTTGTCAAACCTTACATGAAACTGAGCGCTGTTCATGAAGTTAATCCCTTGGATTCTTACTTTTGAGCTCTGAAATAACCTAATCGCCTGATATCGAATCAAAATGACATTTTTAGCAAATGTAATTCACTAATTTTTTCATAACAAGAAAAAGTGTGATTCTGAGGCGATGGCTTACTACTGGACTGTCACAAGGACCGGTTTGAGTCGTTCCGTTAAGGCCCTTGTGTGGTTTGCAAGGAAGATTCCACCATTTCTGACCACGGCCGTTGATAACACCAGAGCCTTGAATTGATAATCCATTAACTCTGTAAAACATCATCCACTGCCTCTGGTAGTTCGATGGCCATGACCTCGGTCCATCGGGCGATACAATGAACCCGTCGATCTATAAGGAAGAAAATTTCCGTACATGAAAAACTATATACAGAACATTAAAGTATGATTATGAAATTAGCTTACTTGTAGTACAAGATTTGTTCTGCAAGGACCATTGAAGGTGGTTGGCTTAACCAAGAAACAGAAAGTGTAAGGGACAAGAAGCAGGGCTGACTTAGGCCCTGTACTCATACATGCAGCGTCCCATGCCATTTTGAATGCTGACGTGTCGTCGGTCGAGCAATCGCCGATGGCTCCAAATGAAGTCACGTCGAAGACGGTTGGCGCAATATTGTCGTTATCATTGTAAGCCGGATTTGGAGCCGGTGATGGACTTAAATATATGCTTTGAGCAATTCGAATCGTTGAGAATAAGATCAAGAAAAATGTATAGAAGAGTGAATTAGGTAATGACATTTTTTGTGAATGTCTTAGGAGATGAAGAATGATGAGCTATATACATGTGTATATATATACATCAGTGGTGAAGGTATACAAAGAGAATAAACTATAAAAAGAGTAATGGACATCATTATCCTATTCCTATGTATGTATGTGGTAGACTTTAGGGTTTCATAGGTTTAGCCAAATCGTCTTACACGCGAGGAATGAAGAGGTAATGCTATCTTTTGGACTAGTAATCTTATTATATAAAGTATGGTTTTCAAAGTTGCTAACTCATAGGATCGTGCCACGTGTCAAGTCAAACGATCAGATGTTTACATGTGTCATTTAAAATTTAACTTTTTTATTTTTTAAAAAGAATAGAAAATCTTAAAAAGTAAACAAATTTACATATACTAATTTATATGTCTATATATTTATAAACAATTAACATTTATTCAATAAAAGGAAAA
>Ga0041059_1003257_pt1 | contig 11267 bp, 6 predicted proteins | sample AraColnosormetaG_FD_56232 | JGI IMG/M metagenome (GOLD analysis project Ga0041059, IMG submission 56232) | Arabidopsis roots microbial communities from North Carolina, USA - Col MF nosort | ecosystem: Host-associated > Plants > Roots > Unclassified | place: USA: North Carolina | collected 2013-09-02 | reverse complement strand
AAAAGTGATAATTGTATTAATGGTATATATATTTAAATGAAAAGGATTGTATAAACTTAAACTCACATATTTAATATTATATATTCTAATGGTTTCTGTTATTTTTTTATATTATATATATATATATACATGCTCTGTTTACCATAATACAAGAATATTAATGTAGCTCAATGGTTGAGTGTCTCTTATAAGTCCAAAAATTCAGCTGTTCGATTCTCCTTGTTAGCAAATTTTTCTTCTTATATTCTAATGTCCAAAACAACGTCGTTTTGATTTCACGGAGATTCTAACGAAAAGTTAACACCGTGATTGTTTTGTTGACGGAAACTTAACGACAAGCCCTAATTGGCCAGGTCAACAAAACTTAATCATTTTATCAAAAGTCAACCTAAACTTTAGGATTTAAATGTCTTTTTGAAAGTTCATGTTTTTTACGTCCCAAATTTGAAAGTTCACGATTTTTTTGACATTTTTCCCCTTCTAAAATACACAACCTTTTGGTGTTTCTACATTGACCCTCAAGATAATCTTCTTACTCATTTTCATTATCAAAATTTTAACCATATACTATATATATTTATTTATTTATTTTACCACCTATACGAAACAGACTTTAAATATTAATTATGTAAAATCTTCATTTAAAAATTAATCATGGTTACAAGTTAACCACATAGATTACACTTTACTTGATTTACATGATGATTAGATATCTTACACGTACGTCTTTTATCTAAAAAACAATGAAAACCTCTTAATTTTCTAAAAAGAAATTATCTTATTATCACAAACCCTAAATCGATTATACGAGCGAAGTCGACATCGAATCGGAGAATTAAGGGATATATTTCATTGTTTTCGTTTTCTCGATATAAATCCAAGTTGATTCCAGCGAAAGCAAATAAGATAATGTACGAATTTTTGCCATATAATATCGATTATGAATAAAAGATGCAAATTGTCTAATGTGCTATCGATTATGCATATTGTTGAGTTCCTCTATTTTGATTGCATCGTCTTTGAATGATCTCTAACTATTCTTATCCAATTCTGATTAAAAAACATTCATTTGTAAGTTTGTTTTTCTTCGACTGTGAACTCTATACTGCAAATCGATTTAGAACATATGGGCTATGATCAATAAATAAGAAAACATCAAAACATATTGACAAAACTATTGTTCAAACTAGTGTTCCACACTAAAGATTACTACTAGTTAGATGTTTTTGATGCAATTTGGTAGATTGGAGGTTTGTAAAAAGAGTTTTTTTTCCTTGATTTATATGATGAAAATGAGTCAACATTTCACTGTTTTTCCGTTGAAAACTTAGTGGGTGATTGATTGGGCTATAACTGTAGAGTTTTTGCTGTAGAGATTTTGTTGTAACTGTGTTGGCGGTAGTTGTAACTTTTATTGCTGTAAGTTTTTTATTTTAAATAATTTATAAAAAAATGGATTAATAAAATATAATAGTTATAATAAAAAAAATTATAGTAAATAAAATATCTTGTATTACTAATTTAAATAAATATATTATGATGATATAAAAGTAAAATATAATAAATATTTTTTTTGTTATATATTTATGTTGATAATTTTAACTTTTTGTATTTATTTAATGAATTAAAATTTCTACAGTCAAAAGAATATGACTTTGAGAATTTACTCTCCTACAACCTTAAAAATAAAAATAAATAAAAATTAAACTATAAGTTTTAAAAAAAAACTACAAGTACGTAATCAAAACTTTAAAAAAAATTAAGGTTGTAAGTCTGACTTACAACCTAATCAATCATTTAGGGTTATTAGTGTAATTTGACGGGGAGAAAAAAAAAGATTTTGTTTGGGGACCTACCAACAAGAATAAAAGATTCGAGTAATTCGCATTGCAAAATCCGGAATATTTAAGAGAGAACCCATACGAAAACTGCAATAAACCCACTCTCCCCCTCGATCTTTGCGTTTAATATCTATATCCTCCTCCGATCTTCGTCCCCCTCCTTCGCCGTTTCGTTTTCCGGTAATACTCCAAAAAAAGTATAAATAAAACTCCCGATCGTTCGTGCTTTCTCTTCTCCTTCATTGATTTCAATAGATATCTATCTTCCTTGCTTACTATTTTTTCTCGTTTATGGTTTTTTTTTCTTTTCATGTATGTTTGTGATAGAAGTCGAATTTAAAAACCAGGAAACTCCAAGCCGTGATTTTTTTTCCCAGGTTTGATTGGTTCTTCTGCATTGCTTTTCTTAAAAATTCTCCATTTAATGTTCATGGCTACTGTTTAATTATCTGTGAATATGCTTGAGAGATTAGTTACGTCGCCGTTTTGATTTATCTGTGGATGTTCAATAGCGTCACTAACTTCTTTCTTTTCTTCGGTATTTGTTGCTTTATTTGCTTACTTGTTCTAAAACTTTTTTTAAATTGGAATTTGGGGTTTTACTGTTTACATTATTCAGTTTGCTCTGTCTTAGTTCAACAAATGAAGGAAAGTTGTTATTTTAGTTTTCTGTAACAGCAATGCCTAAAAATCGGAGGATGATGGAGGAATTTAATGGTGCTTCTTCTGGAGGAGAGCCGGAGTATGGTGCTATTTTCATGTCCAATAACTCAACCAGGAAGGAATGCCTTAGCCGAAAGCTTTTCGGTTTGCCAATTGGGCTAGGAGGATTTGTTAAACATGTTAAAGCTGGAATGATGTTGTTTTTGTTTGAATTCGAGAAGAGAGAGCTACATGGTGTGTTTCAGGCTTGCTCTGATGGTGCAATAAACATTGAGCCTAATGCTTTCCGCTCTTCTGGGAAACAGTTTCCTGCTCAGGTACTTGGGATTCACTTTCTTCTAGTTTTTGTTTTTACTAAGTTTGTGTCTAACATTTGTTTGATCCCATTTTCTTAGGTCAAGTTTACTGAGAAGTGGCGTTGTAGGCCACTTTGTGAAAGTGAGTTTGGTAATGCTATCCATGAAAATTACTTCACACCAACAAAGTTTAATTTTGGACTCTCCAAGGCTCAGGTGTGTGCTTAAACAACATTCCTGAATTTTAATTGTTATTGTTTGGTCTTAATATTACTTATGTGGTGTGACACTTTCAGTTTGAAAATGTTTATGTATAGGTTCAAAGGCTATTGAAGTTGTTTAGCATGAAGAAGGTAGAGAGATCACGACTGAGAGAAACTGCAGCTCCGAAACCGTTAAGGAAATCTGAAAATACAGTTGGTGATCGTGGCTTTAGGAATCGTTGTGCAGGAGAAATGGATGAAGATGTTGACCGTGAGTTTCCCTTCAGAGTTACACCTTCAGGAGATCATCGAGGTCGTAGGTTAACAGAGAATTATGGTTTTGGGGAGGAATCTGATAGTGGACTAGAGTATGATCCAACTAAAGGGAATGAGTACTCCAGACTTGTTGATCCCAAACTGCATGGGTTGAAGGATAGATTACGATGTAAGGTTACCATGAATAATAACTTTGGCACAGATGCTTCAACTAAGAATTCGTATAATTCTCTAGTTAATGATCGAAAAGTCCCGAAGAACTTGAGACACGCTGCAAATGGATGGTTAGAAAGTGAGTACCATGAAAAAGATGGTATCGCACAGGCAAGTTTGTGGTCTAACAACAAGGAACGCCTTAATTTTGAGTCAGATCCAGTGGTTCCTGCTCAAAGCTCAGTACCTCCAGACTTACCATATGAAACAAACACAGGATACTATGACCCTGATCATCCCAGCATCATGGGAGATGCAACAATGACAAGCTCTAGGCATGGTCTTGGTGCACCTAATGTTGATCTAACTGGCTCAGCTTCCTTTACAGCGAACTCAAATTATGGATTTGGAGAAGATATTATACCTTTTGGTGATTATGTCAGTGACGCCTTGCCCTCCGAGAGATTCCAACCATTCCCTGATGAGCATAATGGTACAAGCATGAACACTAGTAGTCTGGGCTCGGGTGGTTTCTATATTCCAATGCCTATTGAACATTGGAATGGTCATTTGCGTCACTCTCAGTTTCTTGGTCCCTTAACTTCTGCAGGGGGCACTGAGAACATGAGGGAGTTTGAAAGGCCGATGTACTCAGACCGTAACATCTTCCCTTCATTTGTTTATCCTTCATCATCAAGGGGTTTGTCTACTAAGGACGGACTCAACAATGAACTTCAAACATATCAACACCCGGAAGAATTTGGAGATCATGTTTCTTATACAACTGATATGGTGGTTCGGGGTCCCAGTATTCACCCTTCTTTTACCAATCCTTCAACATCTGGGGATGGAGCTGATTTGTATCCAGAGAACAGAGCCAATAACGAAGTTCAAGCTTATCAACCGCATAAAGAATTTGGCGGTGATGCTTTTGACTCTAACAATAGGGTGACTCATCGTGTTAGTCCTGCTAAACTTGAAAGAAACAGAACCAGACCAAGTGTCTTTAATAGGTTGGGTGGGCGTTTAAAACAACTTGATGCTGAAAGGGATACGTCTCCTGACACTGAATCAGTAGATGAGGTCATGGCCTTTTTAAATGACTGTCACAAAGATTGGATGGAGCAAAAAAGAGCAAATATGAGTAATTCTGAAGATGTTGCAATACCGAAGAAGAAAAAGGAAAAGATTCATACAGCAGAGGTACTTGACAATGATTTGATGCTTACTTTTACTGAGACTACTCCAGATGATCTGTTGGATTGTGAAGGAAGTATGGAACATAGTGTTCAAAAGCTACCATTCATTGATTTTAAGCGCCGTAGCAGAGCTCAAAGGAGCCTTGGTAATCCAACTCAAGGGTGTAAAGACAACCCCGAACATTCAGCTTCTCCGAACAAGAAAAGGAAGCTGCTGAGACCAAAACTCGTTGAAGATGACTCAGAAAAGGATAGAGAAAACAAAGCTGGTCCTATTAAAATTGTCTTGGCCTCAGAAAAAGATAGAGGAAACAATGATCTGACTGTAAAAGTCTTGGCCTCACAGTCACCTACTAAAGTCCATGTCCATGACTTCCTTGGACGTAATGAAGGCGACTCGCAAATGGATAGAGGTAGGAATGATAATCCTATTGAAACTGTCTTGGCCTCACAGTCAGCTACTGAAGTCCCCGTCCATGACTTCCTTGGACGTAATGAATGTGACTCGCAAAAGGATGATAATCCTGTTGAAAATTTATTGGCCTCACAGTCAGCTACTGAAGTCCACGTCCGTGACTTCTTTGGACGTAATGAAGATGACTCGGAAAAGAATAAAGGAAACAATAATGATCCTGCTGAAAATTTCTTGGCCTTAGAGTATGCTTCTGAAGTCCCCTTCCATGACTTCCTTGGACGTGATGAACGATAAACACTCAACTGGAGTTGGAAACACTTACGAACAGAACAAGGCCTCTTCAAGGATGCTTCTACAATAGAAGGTGAGGGTGTTCTCTAGCTGTTGTGTCATTTTGGTGGAGTAAGTGTCTTCTTAATCATGTTGACTGTACTATATATAGTACTGTCATAGAACAATGCCTACATACTTTGGCAGTACAGCCGTTTTGAGGTAGTTGTGGAGTTTTATGCTAATGTCAAAGCATGTGTTTGGTTCAGAAACTTTGTCAAGTGAATCTTGACAGCTAGTAATACCTAGATTTTGTAGTCTTAAACAATCAAATGCATAGAATCGACTAGGCAAGGAAAAGATAAACCATATACAGGTTTCCCCAAGCTTCAAGCTCAAGGCTTTGGTGAAAAGAGGTAACAAACATGATAGTCTCTAATTCATAGCGTTTGGTCCAAAGCATCTGTTCCTATTAAGATCCCAAACCCATTGAATTAGATACTTTCTTCCTTTAACGCCCTTCACATTATACACATTCCTCCACCTATCCTTATACACACTTCCCATATAGCCTCCTCCTCCTCCTGACCCATACACTCCCAAACATAAATCCGCTATCTCTGTCGGTGCTGTCGCGTCCTCTCCTCCATACCATCCGTTTAACATCGGGTTACTCGACACTTCTGCCAGCTCATGAGCTATCACACTGATCATCCCATCGATTCCTACCTCTCCATTTGGCGGTTTCATCTTCTCTCTGGCTACAAACCCGCTCCCCGGAAATGGCTTAGGCTGTGCAAATGGGTACGCACACATTTCTGGACACTGTCTCTCACTGTTGCCCACCCAAGCATACGGTACGGTTGCACCCACAACGCTTGGGAAAGTGAAGTAATGAAACCCGCAAATCGCTCTGCAGAACTCTTGCATCTCTACATCATCCGAGGTCAAGACTAAGTACAAGCCGTTTACAGCGTTTAGTGGTAACTTGGAAGTCAAGGCAGTTCTGATCACAGACTGAACAGAGAAGCGAGTGAGATGAGATCCATGAGAGTACGTTGAGTCGTGGAACTCTCCGGATAAGACAAGAGTGTCGGTGATGTTGGAACCTGTCTGGTCTCTGTATAGCCTCACTGTCTTCCACCAGTTGGATACTGACGGGTACTGAGCCGGTGCCGGTGCAGAGACAGAGTAGAGAAAGTCTCGGATTATAGATTGGTGAGTTGGGTTCCATCGGCCGTACCAAATGATGTAGAGACTCGTCACCGGCGAGGATATGACCGGACCCAAGTGGTATTGAAGGTCAACGAGATCGGAGGAGCCTTCATAGTTCTTGCTCTCGTCGAAGAACTGTCCATTGGATGTGAGCAAGAGTGAGAAGAAGAAGAAGACGATGATGAGAGACATCGTCTCGGTGGGTTTATGATTTGCTTAGTGGGAACGTTGGAAATCTTATTATAGGGAGTGGAGTGATTACTTTTCATTAGTTTATTTTGGTAAAGTAAATTTCTATTTCAAGTTTTAACTACCCACCAAAAAGTTTTCACCAACTTAAAAATTTGTGAAGATAATCCATAAATGGTACAATTTGCATCAAAATGACTAGAAATGACATAAAGAAATGTAAATAGTTTTAAAAGTTGAAGAGGTTAAATTAGAAATGAACTGCAATATTTCTATTTATTTCATAAGGTAGTTTTGATTTGTACATGTAATTATATGTTTTCACAGAAGATGTCGGTTAAGTACAACTTTTGAGCTTGATTGGTGGAACTGTTAAGGCCCTTGACCAAAAAGCATGTTTACCTCTAATGATTTCTCTTGTCAAAATAGATTCGTGAAAGCTAATGAAAAGTAGTAAAAGGGTAAAATCATAATTGCATAAAATTTTATAAGACCCAATTACGAAAGTTAGAGAAGTTTCTCTTGTTAACCAGAAACACTGAATTAAGCATTGACATAAAGATATTTTTACTCTTGTATGTAATATTTACCATCTACTATTTCAATAATTGCACTCATCGCTAGTCACTTTATCTTAGTGCCAGTGGAAAGTTGTCACACATTGAGCTGCTTCTATTAAGGTTTGGTTCTTTAGTTTTTAAAAAGACAAAACTTTTTCCCCTATGGATTGATTCACTCCTTTTAACGAGGGCTCTTTCTCCAGATTCATGAGTCAAAATTAAAAACTCTAAATCTTCACCGGTTTATTGTCCCATTTGGGTTTTAGTGATTACCTTTAAATTTCATCAAACTTAAGCTTATACAATTTTGCTACAGAACTTGGTCCCGATACGTCTATTGTCCGCAAAGAATAATAATACTATGCACAACTACGACATAAAATTTCGGGGGTTTAATCAAATCGCCATCAAACCAATCTAAACCCGGAAACTGGTATAAGAGATCAATTTCCTGGTTCAGCTAAAAAAACTTTGGCTTCTTTAGTTTGGGCTCACCTAGATGCAACGATATGTTAACCTCTTCTTCGGAACTGTTCTTTAAAGCCATGAGATTATCCAATTTGGGTATCTCTTGCCCTTTAATGGCGGAAGTAGACTCGTTAACCGATATAGGAGCAATGAAGATATGTTCCTCAACTTCAAGTGTTGGTTTGATTGCTTCTTCTATATGGAACTCAGGCGGAATAAATGGCTCAAAGCTCTCATCTTGTTTGTCTCCTGATGGAACCGGGTCAGGCGGGGATGACTGGCTAACGGTTGAATCAAGGGCTGTAACCGAAGTGTTTCTTTCTTCTCGTGCTGCTGCTGCTGCTGCAAGTGTACAAAAGTCAAAAGAACAAGTCATGAGAACTTGGGAACCATTGTCATACAAGTGCTAGGAAAAGAGTTCTAAAACCTTCAAGTTCATGGTTGGATGTGATGAGATCAAGCTCCAAGAGATCCAAAAGGCGACCAAGATCAACTCCGCTTGTCCAGTTCTCGGGTTCTTGACCGGCTATTAGTTTAAGTCTTCCTCGGTTGGCTGTTCCTCCCCAAATGATCCCAACTGGTCGTGGCTTCTGACCATTTGGACCCGTTAAGAGTATTAGGCTTCCACTGTCACCTTCAAGGTCAAAAGTTTGCTGGTTTTCACCAATGACCAGAAAATCCGTGAGGAAACAGATCCCTTTCTCGTCGTTGTATTCCAATGCATAAGCCATTATGGTTCCGGTGGTATATCCAGAGCTTCTTCCAACTTTGACAACTTGTTTCCCAATAAGGCTATCAATTGGGGATTGCAAGTCTATAACGTGCACATCTCCTATCTCACCAATGCCCTTTATCAACGTAGTTACATTGCTCGTGTTGAAATCTTCTGCAAAAGGAATAAAGGCACCATCCGCTCTCACAAACGTTTCTGCATTGGGATAGATATGAAAGATGCCCTGTATAGTCAGTACTCAGTATGAAACAAGAGTGTCCAAATATGCCAGTTCCTGAACAGAAAGATGCAGAGATTTGCTATGAAATTATAACTGGAGTACCTGGATTTGTGCCAGCAAATATGCCATACCACTGATCATCTGTGATAAACGATGTTGCTCTCTCAACTGCACCGAGGTAGACACCCGGTCCAAGGCTTGGAGGTAAAGGATGAAACATTTTCTGGCTTGGATAATCCAAATCAACTGCGACATGCCGATTGGTAAGGAAACCAACCTGGTGGTTACCTGTTCTGCTTTTCACTATAGCTCCCAAGGTTCCATATGTTTCTTGGCTTGCAACCTACACAACATGAAACAAAACTGAGACTTTACGCTTATAGGTTGCAGAAGATGGAAGGAAAAAACAACGATGTACCTGAGAACCAGAGCCAATGCAGGGATCACTTCCTCTCAAACCATCTACAAGTTCATTATAAACTTGTTCCTTTGGTGTTGCAGCAGGAGCACCGTAGTATTGGAATTCCACAACATCTACATCGCACCATACCCCTCCAGGACCCTATTATGAAATGAACACATCGCTTATCATATATGCTCCGATAAAATTTCTGAAAGGCTATGTGTAGAAGGGAATAGAACACAAGATAACTCCACCTCAAGGGCAGAAGGAAGGCACTGCATTGGATTTAGCCATTGCCTATGGACTTTCCTAGCAACAAAGACAAGTATCGCTGGAACATTCGTTAGAACACCACGGCTGATCCGAAACCCAACCGCAGTACCAAGGCTGAAGCGGCGCAGGATTTTACTATGAAACGCTCTGATGGTCATGAGCTCAAGCAAAGTAGTGGCTTGTTGTCCTGATGGCAACCTGCCAACAGTTTCTGGTAAAACCCCTTTCTGGAGATTACCAAAGTAGTTAGCTCGGTCTTCAACAGTGTCGTTAAGCCTGCTGAGCGTAGGCCAGGAGAAGTAAGGGGCATTGCTCTCAGCATGTTGGATGTTGAGTGTGAATGGCTGAAGAGGAGATGGACTTGAAGATGATGGAAGACTCAAGTGATTGCAGTGATGATTTCTCTCCAAATCCAAAGCAGAATCCTCCGATTCAGAAGAAGCTGCTGCTTGGATGAATCTCTGACCCCAAGCTCCCAAATTCATCTCCTTTTACAATGCTACTTATTAAAGATAACACCACCGTACCTTTTTCACCTCTGTCACAACGCAAAACAAGAGATAGAAGAGACTTCAGCTTCCTAAATTACAACACTTGAACTGATGATATAAACTTAAAAATGGCATCTTTGATTCTTTATAAGAGAAAAATCATCCCAAACTTCGTTTATGAACCCTACAAGTCAAGTAACCTATAGAATTACCTTGAAATTTTCAAATTACAATCGGAAAACAAGATGATACGCAACGCCTCAAAAGAAGGAAGAAAACATAAACGAACCCAGAATCTAACATCATGTAAGAAGCCTAAAGAAATCAACTTTGAGATAATCCAGCGAAGATTCTCGAAGGCGCGAAAAACTCACCGACAGCACAATTCGTCGGAGTAGCTGCGAGAACTTCATGGAGAAATGGGAGCTAAGACGGAGAATCAGCAGTGATGAAAGAGAAGTAGCTGCATTTAGAGAGATGGGGAGAGAGAGAAAGTGAGGATTGCAGAGAAAACTGGAGGAGGAAGAAGAAGAAGAAGACCAGAGAGAGAAGAGCAATAGGAGCTGCATAATAATCTGGAGTTACTGTTGATGGTGGTTGTGAATACAGTAGAGCGAGAATTATCTTCCTTTTTCTTTGTTTTGTCGACGCATGAATTAATTTATCACATTATAATGTCAACCAATACAAATCTCTTTTTAAATTGTTTTTCTTCTACTACTTTATAAGTTCTTTTTGCTTTTATCTTATTATTTTATCTCTTTTTAGATTTTGATTACAGAAATTATGGAAAAGGACAAAAATAAGGATTTTATTTGTTAGTTAAATGAGAAATTACTAAATTAATATAATATAAGTACGAAAAAATAGAATGAAAAATGCATCAACTCACTATGATTTATTCAGATTTTATGATTTATTTTTAGCGTAATATGTTCTTCATTTAAGGTTAAACGATTATAATAGAAAATAGTATATCGAACTTTTTTGATATAGAAGCCGAACGGGTGATAACGTAAAACAAACAAAACGATTAAAAAGATAGAAAATAAATAATGTTAGAAATAATGTCGAGAAAACCAAACATAAATTAATCCGGAGAAAAATCTAAAGATTTATGATATTTTCAAAAGTTGTTTTTTAATAAAAATAGTATTCATTAAAACCCTAGATCATGCAACATTGAATCACATATACTTAAACTTTTGTTTTCCTATATTATTCTGGAGATCATTATTTAGAAACTTCTAAAAGAAAAGAATAGAAGATTTTTAGAATATTTTCAAATATTACTTTTCCAAAAAATATTACTTAATAAAACTACCAAATCTCTAGATTTATAATATTTTCAAAGATTATATTTCCAAAAAAAAACATTCATAGATCCACTAAAAAAGCT
>Ga0041059_1003256_pt1 | contig 11268 bp, 10 predicted proteins | sample AraColnosormetaG_FD_56232 | JGI IMG/M metagenome (GOLD analysis project Ga0041059, IMG submission 56232) | Arabidopsis roots microbial communities from North Carolina, USA - Col MF nosort | ecosystem: Host-associated > Plants > Roots > Unclassified | place: USA: North Carolina | collected... | reverse complement strand
AAATATATATATATATATATATATATATATATTATATGTAAAAAAAATTCTCTAAAATATATTTATAATATTTTTTTTGCTTAAATTCATATTTATTCTTTGTTTGATTATAGTTTTCATATTTTACTGTATCAAAACTTTTGATGTTGTTTTTTAGACATTATTATTATGTTTTACTTGTAAATGGTTCTATAAATATATTTTCTATAATGAAAGAAATCTTATAGAAATTTTTAAAACATTACCAAATTAGGAAAATTTCTCTATTATCTATAAATTAATACCTCTCTAAATTAATAAAATTTTGTAGTCCCAACTTTATTAATTTATAGAGGTTTTACTGTACTTCAAAGTTCTTCGTCAATGATTTAATTATCAAGATATTATAAAATTGTTTACCGAGATTTTTGGTAACTATTTGAGTAACGAATATTTGAGTAACGAATCGATTAAATAAATGCACTCTCAAAATGTAAATATAGAAGATCAAATGTTATCGCTGGCAAAAAGAAAAATAATGAATTTCCAATTTACTACCTTGATTAGAAACATCAAACTAGGTAATTTTTCACTCATTCTGAAACAAATTTGGTATAAAATCTTATTACATGAAGTAAGTAACGTATTTACCAAAACATTAACCAGTAAATTAGCAAAACAATTGCTTGCTGGGGAAGAAAACCAAATTATAAATACTCTCCAAATCCTCCAGTTTTAGTCACACAAACAACTCAAAACACAAGAGAAAGATACAAACTTATTCAATAAAAATGGAGAAAGCAGCTTTGATATTTATCGGTCTTCTACTTTTCTCAACATGTACGTAATTTTTTTGGATAATATGTTTAGTTACATTCATCGCCATCTTCTTCTTCCTCATCTATATTATATATCATCATGAATTCATGATCAATAACATATTTAATCTCATAGGCACACAAATTCTGGCACAATCTTGCAACAATGACTCTGATTGTACTAATCTAAAATGTGCAACGAAGAATATCAAGTGTGAGCAGAACAAGTGTCAATGCCTTGATGAAAGATACATCCGTGCGATATCGCTTAACACGAGGTCACCGAGGTGTAATGTTCAATCTTGCATTGACCATTGCAAAGCAATAGGCGAAGTAATTTATGTTTGTTTTACGTACCATTGTTATTGTCGCAAACCTCCAATGTAATAACAAAGTTATCATAATCATAGTATCTTTAACTTCTTTTACTGCGGCAAATTTCAACATATATTGTTTTATCATAACTATAAAATATGTCTTTAATAAAAGAAATTAAAACAATAATAATATATCTTACAAAATATTAATTATTTACGAGTTACAAGTATAGATTGGCGTTTTTGTTATTGTGGGCTTTTGGGTCCAAGATTGTAATACTGAGCAAAGATTTGATTGGACTCTCTGCTTCCTTCGAGGAAAAAAAAAGTAGAGTGTTGGACAAGCTTTTTGTCCATCTGTTAGTCCGTTAATTATCGCCGTTAAACATGGACGGACGCCGTTTACACTTCCTGGCCCGGTAACTATTTTTGAGTGCATATATCTCTTTCTTACCTTTTTTATCTTCTCTAGCTTATCCGAAGCCAAAACAACAAGGTAAGGTAAAGTAAAAAGAATTTTGAGAGTAAAGTGAAAACGAACCCTTTAAACTCAGTCTTCTCTTTGTCTGATTTAAAATGGAAACGAAAGACAAGAAAGAAAAAGGACATATGGTTTTAAATTCCGACAACGTTTTCGGTTCGGTGTCTTCGTCTCCGACAACAACAATCCAAAACCCTAATTACTTTACCTCCTTCGAGAACCCTAATTTCCCTTACATTTTTCCGGTTTGTCTTCGTCTCCAAAAACCCTAACTTTTTTACATATTTTTCTTAAAAAATTAATAACTTTATTGTTTTTGTGGGTTTAGAAAGAAGAGTATGAGGTGATGAGCAAGATCGAAAGCGGGTCGGGTAAGTCAACCGGGTCGGGTCATGACCCAGTGGAGAATACTGCAATCGAACAAGAGCCTCCTGCGGCGAAGAAGAAACGTTACCATAGACATACTGCTAGTCAGATTCAACAAATGGAAGCGTACGTCTTCTTGCCCTTTTAGTTTACAAGTTTATTATGTCAAAAAAATTATAACGATGATTTATGAAATGATGTTTAAAATATGAAATTTTGCCCTTTTATTGTAGATTGTTTAAGGAAAATGCTCATCCGGATACCAAAACAAGATTGAGATTAAGTAAAAAACTTGGTCTCTCGCCGATACAAGTCAAGTTTTGGTTTCAAAACAAACGTACCCAAATCAAGGTAACTAATCACTCTTTAGTTTGGTTTGATTTTAACAAGGTTAGTTAGACCATATAAACCGGTTTAAAATTGGGGTTAGAAACTCTGGCTAAGACCATTCATGTTAAGAAATTAAGCTTTTGTTGTTGCTAATACTGAGATTAACAGGCACAACAAAGTAGAAGCGATAATGCAAAGCTAAAAGCAGAGAATGAGACTCTAAAGACAGAGAGTCAAAATATTCAGTCCAATTTTCAATGCCTTTTTTGCTCTACTTGTGGCCACAATCTCCGCCTCGAAAACGCTCGCCTCCGCCAAGAGGTATGTATATTCGAATGAATCAAATCTTGGCTGTTGTTGTTTATCTACTGAATCATATGGTTATCATATGTTGCAGCTTGATCGTTTACGCAGCATTGTTTCCATGAGGAATCCTTCTCCTTCACAAGAGATTACCCCGGAGACTAATAAGAACAACAACGATAATATGTTGATTGCGGAAGAAGAAAAGGCGATTGATATGGAACTTGCAGTTTCTTGTGCTCGAGAATTAGCAAAGATGTGTGACATAAATGAGCCCTTGTGGAATAAGAAGAGACTAGACAATGAGAGTGTGTGTCTGAATGAGGAAGAGTATAAGAAGATGTTCTTATGGCCTCTAATGAATGATGATGATCGTTTTCGCAGAGAAGCTTCAAGAGCTAATGCAGTCATCATGTTGAACTGCATAACCCTCGTCAAAGCATTCCTTGATGCTGTAAGAATAAGTCAAAAACACATTCCTTATATTCATTGTTTAAAAACTCACATTGAACCATAAATATGTTTAACCTTTGCTTCAAGGATAAATGGTCGGAAATGTTCTTCCCCATAGTCTCAAGCGCCAAAACGGCTCAGATCATTTCTTCTGGAGCTTCTGGACCAAGTGGTACTCTTCTTCTGGTAAGTAATTTGCAATTTTACAATAGATAGAGTGTTCACATTAATTGGTTTTAAGGTCACTGAATCTTGTCTCTCTTTTCAAAAAAGATGTTTGCAGAGTTACAAGTAGTGTCTCCATTGGTACCAACAAGAGAAGCTTATTTTCTTCGGTATGTGGAGCAAAATGCTGAAGAAGGAAAATGGATGGTTGTAGATTTCCCGATCGATAGGATCAAACCAGCATCAGCTACTACTACTGATCAATACCGGAGAAAACCTTCTGGTTGCATCATTCAAGCAATGCGTAACGGATACTCTCAGGTCACATGGGTAGAGCACGTAGAAGTAGAAGAGAAGCACGTGCAGGACGAGGTTGTTAGAGAGTTTGTGGAGAGCGGTGTGGCCTTTGGCGCTGAACGGTGGCTATCTGTGTTGAAGAGACAATGTGAAAGGATGGCTAGTCTCATGGCTACAAACATCACTGACCTTGGAGGTATATATATAACTTGTTTCACAAGTAAACCTCAAACTTCCACAACCAATGTGATTAGTTATCCGTTTTCTCGTGTTTTTTCCTTCAGTGATACCTTCTGTAGAAGCGAGGAAGAACTTGATGAAGCTGTCACAGAGAATGGTGAAAACTTTCTGTCTGAACATAATCAATTCACACGGACAAGCACCAACAAAGGACACAGTTAAAATCGTAAGCAGGAAAGTTTGCGGTGGTCTTGTTCCTTGTGCCGTGTCAGTCACGCTTCTCCCTTATTCTCATCAACAAGTCTTTGATCTTCTCCGCGACAATCAACGTCTCTCTCAGGTAAAGAAAGTAAAACCAGAATCTTCTTCCTCTGTTCTTTTGATCCAAAGATTCTGAAAATCGATTCTCTGCAGCTGGAGATCTTGTTCATGGGTAGTTCATTTCAAGAAGTTGCTCATATCGCTAATGGCTCACATCTTGGAAATAGCATCTCTCTTCTTCGGATCAATGTTAGTGATTGATTCAAAATCCCAACAAAAAAAAAAATCGAATTTTGATTTTAAAACTTAAAAAGTTTGGTTTTTGAATTACAGGTGGAGAGCAATTCATCGCATAATGTAGAGTTGATGCTTCAAGAAACATGCACCGATAACTCCGGGAGTCTCCTGGTGTACTCTACCGTCGACCCCGTCGCTGTTCAGCTCGCCATGAACGGCGAAGATCCTTCTGAAATACCACTTTTGCCCGTTGGATTCTCTGTTGTTCCAGTGAATCCATCCGATGGTGTCGAGGGCAGTTCCGTCAGTTCGCCTTCGTGCTTGCTCACTGTTGCAATACAGGTCTTGGGGAGCAACGTCACCACCGAAAGACTCGATCTTTCCACCGTCTCCGTCATCAATCACCGTATTTGCGCCACTGTCAACCGTATCACTTCCGCGCTCGTCAACGACGTCGGTAATTAAGAGAAGATTTGGAGGGTATTTTGGTAAATAATCGCAGCTAAAAAAACTTATTATTTGTTGAGGTAAATTCGATCCGATACAAAGGGTAAAAACTGGAATTTACCACTAAATCTTTTGGGGAGTCAAGAACGCACCAAGGCATGATTTGTTGAACCGGGGTTTATCCGGTTTACCAACTGCTTGATTGGTTCGGGTATTGACTTCCAACTTGGTTAAACGAAAACGTTTTATATTATGGTTTTGTTCAAAACAAAGCTAGTTTAATGCTAATTACGAAAATCTACTTATGGTTTATTATTCGTATTGAATCCTTGTAAAATAATGTACAACTAGGAAAACCACCTCACAAATTAATTGCTCAGAAACCAAACAATCCACTTAACAATGCAAACAACCAATTAAACTTTGTCGAGCATACATAATACATTATGTGATCCACATTTCCAGATGGATCTGATCTTATGAGAAGCTTCGTAATTAGTAATTAGAGTAGGACTCGAACCGTACGAGCGACGACGGCCGTGGTGCTTTTGGACGTTGATGCCTAGTTATCGCCTAAACCACTTTTTAGAAAAGTTTCTTTATAGTATTGGCTCTGGGAACTCGAGAGTGAGGTATCCTGTATTCTTGTCTAAGGTTCTTCTTACTATAGCTATGCGATCAGGAGTCTTATGACCAAGACGACGCTTAGGACCCCGTCCTTTATTCGCGTGGTACTTGTACTTTATGTAGAAAAATGCATTCCTGGCCTTGAGTCTCTCACTTGGCGGCTCCATATTATCTTTAGTTTCTATCGCTACCATGACAATCACCAACTTAGATAGATTCGGCTGCAACAAATAGTTTTAAAAAAAAATACACTATTGTATTGTTATTAATACCAAAAGTCATTGAAAAGGAAAATAAAAATCAAAATTGTACATTTTTAGGCGATCTCAAATGCGCTTTTAGGAAAGCAAGTTCCATGTATAAACGAATCCAGTCATGTGTTAGCAGCTCTGATTTTTTCACCTGCAAAATCAAACACATCACTACTACTGGACTGTCATGAGCAAAGGCATACGTGAAACTGACAATATATCTTACCACGTAAAATCGTTTATATATTATCATTGAAAGCATCCTCTGGTGGCCACTCAGGCAAACTACCTTTGTAGAATACATCTACCGGTTCAAGATCCACAGAATGCCGTGGCAACGCAGCGTTTTCTATATAGAAAAGTCACATTATAGATTAAGGTAAACCCATATGGGACTAGTAGAGTTATAAAGATGATTGGAATTTGTCTTCATTCAAAGCAAATTGTTTTGTTACTCTCTGATATAATGTGCCAAGACCTTTACCTTGTGGTCCGGGCTTAGGTCTAGCGATATTGCAAGACAGTTTCGTCATGTTAAAGCCTTCTTCAACAACCCTTGTCTGAAAAGTCACAAGGGAATTGCATGCATCTGGATCCTTAGCAATCAAGGTTATATAGAAGGCGGAATATACTCTTGGAGATCGATAATTGTATTTCTCTACGCAACTGAGCTGCAAGTTCGTCCCCTGACATACATATATATCAACAAGAATTGATTAAGGGAATCACTCGATTGCAAGAAGAAGAAGAACATATATACACAAGAGGAGACAAGTTTTTCACCTGTATCATATTGTACTTATGGATCCCCATCCTAGCAAAAAGGACAATATGGGCGTTGTAATCATCATTATTATCAAACTCGCGACAACCGATCACACAAGAGGATGGTTTTGTGTCCATTAAATGCTCGATGTCGAACCCCTGACACACATTATTAGCATACAGAAACTTGAGTTAGAGTTTCGGTCATATATCCAAGCAACACTAGAGGCGATTATAAATCCAAATTGAACACAAATTACTGAAATAGGGTTAGGGTTAGGTTTGTGGATAAATTCAGAGAGACATCAAACTAAAAACCAAGAAGATGAAAGAATTACCCCAGCCTCCCTCACTCGGACCAAAAACTCGTACTCCTCCATCACTAAATTTCTCAACTTTTGCTTTGCTTGGCGGAAGCAATCGGTTGACGCCTGATGCCTATAAAGGTTTAATAATCTATTACGTTTCCTCCACGCTATATGCCATTAAACTGCAGATTCATATATGGGCCTTAATTGGGCCTCCACAACCCAATGTACAATTGTCGAGTTTGTCCATTTATGAATTTTTATAAACATCGGGCTTTTGAAGAAACAAATTGTTATTAACCATCTTAATTATCTCCTTCTGCATTTGTAGGTTTGTGTTGACTATGGTAGAGGTATTCTTGAAGAAGAAGGTCAATGGTCCTAAACGAATAAATAGGACTATATGAAGAGGATGCGAGGACTCGGGAGTTTTTCTCTGAAACATAATTTTATATATTTATTTACACATCTTCTTCAGCCCCATTCTTTATGACAACGAATTTTAGGCAATTAAAAACTTCTAAGTAGACAAACCTCTATGAGATTTCCAGAGATATCTGATTCCCAAAAGTAATAAAATGTTTAGTGACCCTAAGCTTTTTTAGTTGTTCGATCAAGTAGAAACTTGGCCAATGCGATTCATTTGTGGCTAGATTTTGTGGCCCAATAAACTTTTTGTGAAAAAAAACACATATGTGCATATTAATATAATTTCGTGAATTTTGTTATACTAATCAAACAAGAATTAGTAAATCTTAGTATTTTTATGTTTTGAGTTATATGTTCGTTCACACACAATAGAAAATGATTTATTAAATAATATGTATCCATATATACATACACACACTAACAAAAGGTTGTTCTTAGGCATTAAAAAAATTGTTTTTACATCCCAAATTAAAACAATGATTGATTATGTCTTGTTTGCTTAAAATTTCCAACAGTAAACAGTCTTAACCTCAAATATTTCCACATGCACCAAAACCAAGAACTCTTAATTCATTTCCTTAAATTTTGTCTTTGTACTGATTTTCTATTACTTTACTAACCATAAATATATATATACTAGCTAGCAAACAATGAAAGTGGTAGGTCTTTATTCTTTACATGATTTTTAATAGTTGATGGAATAGTAAGTAACCATTATTACTGTACAAAAAGCTTATATCTTCCCCACAGCATTTAGATGCGTAAATTATTGTCATTTCTTACAATTGACAAAACAAATTCAATAATTCAACTTGCATCGTATAATCCTAATCTTAAAAAATTATCAAACCAATAACACACCAATCTACTAAAAAAATAAGAATTCCTCTACCATAACAATATTATTATTAAAAACAAATTCCTTACAGTCCAGTGATACCAGTCCCACCCAATATGAACTTAGTCAAATAGTTTCATTTTATTACATGACACACGTATAACCAGCTAGCTAAGATTAGGTTTTTCTTTTTTTTCCCTTGTAGATTTTAATTCATTTCTTTTAATACCAGATAAATAATTTTTCGACTTAAAGTTTGCAAGCAACTCTTTTGTCCGAATAGAAATGTGGGTTCTTATCAAATTCCCCAAAGTTAAGATTTGCTTAAAATATCTCCCAAAAAAAGATTCGTGGGGGCAATTATTCTATAAACTCCAAATCTTTCTCCTCTACTCCTTTATTAAGTGTGCTTCTACTTTTTCATTTTTCAATCAATCTTTTTCCTATTGTACTTCTCTTTTTCATCACATTATGAAGGAAATATATATATATATATATATATATATGTAGGAAATTGATTCGTATATACGGATAACCTTACGAAATAAAAATCTAAAATATACAACAAACTGTGTGCCCTGAAAGGTCTTACAATTTTACACTAAGTGAAGTGGACAGCATGCTTTTCACTAGGTTTCACTCTTACGTCCCCGTGTCGGAGTAACTTACTCAAATTGATGGGAACCTTTGTTCTCTATTTGACCACTATAAATTTTCAATAGTTTTTGATATTTCTCCTATTTATTCGTCACTTAAGTCCGACCCCTCAGAACTTATCATGATTAGTTTCTTGTTTGTATGTGACGACGAGAAGAACAAATAAGATTCATTGCTACAAAACTCAAGTACTAGTGATGATAGTTAATCGCGGATTGCTGAAAAACAAATAAGATTCGATTAATACGATTTATTTAATGATTCGGTTAAAAAAGAATAAGATTTTATCTCCTAACCTAGTAATGTTTTTGAGCTTCTAACTTTGTCTTATGCATCGTCGGTTGGTAGTGCCTCCAATCAAGTAAATTAAATTATATTCTTTAATCTTATTTTCTCTATCGATTTTCCATAAAAATTCCTTTCCGTTTGTCTTATATCGTTCCTCGTGCTGCCGGAACTAAAACTGGAAAAAGGTTCGACTTTTACGGAAACCTATTTTTGGATTCAGATTTTCTTAGTTTAATCAAATATGTGAAAAATATAAAAAAAAACAAATGAATCTAAGGATCGTCCCCAACATTATCTGTCGATGTATGGGCTTAGGGGACATGAATTATCAAAGGGCGTTTTGGGAATCAAATCTTGGACTGTCTATCGGTGTCACTAGGGCCAAAATTAAATTAATGTCGTATAGTATTTTGATGGAAATGAAGTTAATGCTTCGTGGAATAAAAAACCTTTAATGTTAACTTGTTTTGAAAATTACTAATAAACATAATCGAAACTATATACAATATATATTTTAAGGTGATATCTCACTGTCAATGTGATATTATTCTTTTCCCATTTCTTATTTTCCTTAAATTTTATCTTATCACGTAAACAAAATCACTTTCTCCACAAACAATATATAGAAGGAAAAAGAAAAGCTTTTTCAGGTATTAATTAGACGCAATATCATATTCAATTTATTCTTAGGCACCCAGCCACCAAGTTCGTAATGTTCGGTATAATTCCAAACTCCGATTTCAAGGAGGACAAAGAATTAAACCAATAAACAAGACAAACAACAAGTGACGACGAGACTTCAGTTTTGGTTTTAATGTATCTTCATCTCTTAAATTTCATGCAGGTGTATTTTTTATATATAGTAGCATTTTATCAACAACTAAACAAGTAGCTATGGTTGTTCCTTTTTTGTTTTCTAAGAAAATATCAGCCTTTGATTCTTATTTTAAATTTTCTACAATGATATTATCAGGAAAAAAAAACATATACACACACGCATCTTTCAGTTTCAACACAAGTGTCATTTTCACATGTAAATCTGAACACAAATAATCGAATAATTCCATACATTATTGTTTTATTATACCATCATTAAATACTGATATGTGATAGATGATATCTACATTGTAACAAAATATGCCATATAAATTGGTATTTTCCTTTACATATGAAGAAAAGGGAAAGGAAAAATTAAATGGAAATTCATGTTTCACCCAACCCCTTTATTAGACTCTTAAAGTGTCATTTTCTCAAAGGGAACAGAGAAGAAAGAGACTTCTCATTTCCCTCATACCTTTTGCCATCCCTATTTTTCTCTCTCTAATTCTTTACAACTGCTTTTCTCTTCTCACCAAGAACAAAAATTCATTAAGTTAAGAAGAAGAAAAAAAAAACTTTTTGAAATAAATAACATTATACCCCTCCTTTTTCCCATAAAATTCATCAAGATTATCTCAAAATCATTCACCAATTCTCTCTTCTTATGGAGCTTTTCCCTTCACAACCTGACTTGTACTTGAAGATCAGCCGAAGAAGAGAAGAAGAACAAGAAAAAGAAAGTCAAGAACTACAAGAACAAGAAGTCGAAAGGAGATTAGGGTTTCAGAGTAAAGCCTCAGATTTAGACAACAAGTCTTCAAATAATCTCATCCACACTCTCCAGTTCACTTCAAACAATGAAGCCACCAAGATTAATAGTAATCAAGAACACAAGGAATCTCTCGATCAAGACTTGAGATCTATTTTTATGATGAGACCAATAAGAGGAATCCCTCTTTACCAGAATCAAGTCCTTGACCACTACTACTACTCATCTACCTCTCCCAATCCTTTCTTCTTCAGTGAAGTCAACGGTCAACATGCTAGTCGTCGCTTAATCACAAACCCTAATTGTAGTTTTAATCTCCACAACCGTCATCGGCGTCAAGCTCAACCGCAGCCGCCAAGATTCACCGCCAAAAGAGGAGTAAGGGCTCCAAGGATGCGGTGGACGACGACCCTCCACGCCCATTTTGTACACGCTGTTCAATTATTGGGTGGTCATGAAAGTATTGTCCTTTTTCACTATTACCCCTTTTTATTTAATTGAATTTATATCTCTTTTTCATTTTTAACAAAAAGAATAATGAATAGGCTTGATCAAAAATTCTATTTTTATTGACTTAGTAATTATGATTAATATCCAGGAGCAACCCCAAAATCAGTACTTGAGCTGATGGATGTGCAAGATCTCACATTGGCTCATGTTAAATCCCATCTACAGGTAATCTTCTTAAGTTACAGGTACATAATGTATAGGTAAATAAATGAATTTATTGTATTATGGATTTGAATATGCAAATGAACCAAACCCACTGCACTTTTTTATGAAATGGCTAAAAGAAAAATTGTGATTAATTTGGACATGGTTAAACTTTTGGTCGCCCCCATATATATATATATATATATATATATATATATATATATATATA
>Ga0041059_1003255_pt1 | contig 11271 bp, 6 predicted proteins | sample AraColnosormetaG_FD_56232 | JGI IMG/M metagenome (GOLD analysis project Ga0041059, IMG submission 56232) | Arabidopsis roots microbial communities from North Carolina, USA - Col MF nosort | ecosystem: Host-associated > Plants > Roots > Unclassified | place: USA: North Carolina | collected 2013-09-02 | reverse complement strand
GGATTACATATGTATATAAACACTTACTAGATGTGATGACCGAAATGAAAATCAAGAGTGACCGCTTGAGAGAAACGTTAATCATTTTCAATTTTTTGTTTCGAATTTTGAAACAATTTTTTTGTCTTGCGAAAGGTTGCTATTTCGTCGTTGTATTTAGCACATATTTATCCATATATGTAAGTTGGAAAGTCCATGCCAAAGAAAGATTTGCAGAATTAATTACTACCAAATGTTAGGGGTGGAAAATCTATTACCATTAGAATTGGGATCACTTTTAAATAAATTTCAGTGAAAATATTAAAATATCTACGATACGTCATCGACTTTTTATGGATTTTTTTTGTCTTAAAATTTACTAAGGATCTAAATGGTAACCAATGATTTTTTCTAAATTCGTCTGAATTGTTGATTCAGGCTGAATTTTTAGTGATTTTCAGCTGAATCTGACTAAATTTTTACATTTTCAAATGGTAACCGATGAATCTACCTTAATTTTTGTTTTTGTGATTTGTGGTAGAATCTGTCAAAATAATTAAGACTTTAACTGAAAAGTATCATAAAATATTTATGAATATTGATAGAACAATTAAGAAAATATAAATAAAATAGACAAAAATATCTAAAATTAGTACTAATGTCTAATGCAAATAATATATTGGTTAGCAACATTGAATTATTCTTCCATATTTAATTTTTGAAACATTAAAAAGACGTAAAATAATTAACGAAAAGCTTTGTCAAAGCATTATTGAAAAATTAATTTCAAAAGTTAACATGAATATATAGATTATCTAATTATTATTTTTTAATTATTCCCTAATACTTTAATCAATAATATGTATTGTCTTCAATTGGTGATTAACTCAAAAATTTTAACTTGATCATTAGTGGTTTAGCCAGTGAGACAGACAACTTGGAGAGTCACAAAGTACGCGAAAATAAGGTACTTCTGCAAACTGATATGGAACCGTAAATGAATAAAGAAAAGATGCGACAAGTTGGGGCTTGGAAGAAGCATCAATGAATCCATTATTGTTCTAGAAAATGATGACTATGGACTGTGGAGAAGAAGAAGAAGAAACAGTTTCTTTGAGGTCAAGATTATCATTCATTGGCAAAGAGAATACGTTTCAAGTCTATAAACTTTAACAAGTAAAGATGTTCCTCCCTGCGCTCTCTACTCCCTCCTTTAGGGGTTACAGAATGATTAACAATTAAAGCGAGTATATTGAGTTTTTAGATTTGACTTCCGATTATGATTATCAATCTTGAAATACATAAGAGAGTATATAGTTTGAAGAATTGATATATAACTTTTATTGATAAACTTAGATTATAATGCGATTGTAAATATTATTACAAACATTCACATTTTTGAAGGATTAGGTTGCAGAATCCTCCCCTGCGACACTGAAAAGTACAGTCGATGTCCCTCTTGCAAGATGGGGATTTGTTCAAAGTGTCATTCTCATCGATGATACCGTACTGTGGACTTGCGGCTTCACCTTCAACAATTACGTCAGCAACTCCGGTCAGCTTTCTTGCTTCTGCTCCAAGATCTTCTCATCCATCATTTGCATAAACAAAATGGCTTTAAGGTTAGAAATTTCCATCCACTAATAAAAGTTCTAAAAGTTAATACGATCAAGATCAAACCAAAATTTTGCTCGTTGGTAAATGTTATTTTCCACCAAAAATGAATCAAAACCTAGAAATGAATTATCCACTACGCTCTTAAAACTTGTCAAATTGCAAAACAATATAATTATTACTTAAAAAGATTCAGGATTGAATATGTTTTCACGATATTTTAGATATTCAGTTAGTATGATTTTCATATGTTTTTTACTTCTTGTTTCTGTCACTTGTAACAAAAACAACTTCCTACAATTGTTGACAAACGAAAAAATAAACTTACTAGATGTGATGACCAAAATGAAGATCAAGAGTGGGAGCTTGAGAGAAGCGTTCTTCATTTTCAAATTTTTAGAATGGGAGCTTTGGATTTTTCAATGTTTAGTCTCGTGAAAGTTTGCTATGTATTCGTAGTCTTTTAGCCATAAATTTATAATGTGGCAAATCAATTGTTCAGGCTGTTGCCTAGTCCTGGTCAAGATTGGAGATGTTATCTTACCAAATATGAAGGGTAAACAATGTATCAAAAACTATTAGTCAGATCTTATTAATTAGTCAAAATTCAAAACAATATTTCTGTAATTGGTCATGTGTATCTTGACCAGAAAAGCTAGCAGACCATAACTTTTGTAACAAAGTATAAAAAGATATTTCTATGGTGCTTGATATTTTGTAAATTTAGTAGCAATTAACTATAGCATATTTTCATGTGGAATTTCAAATATCTTTGTTAACGATTTTGGATTTAACAAAACTCGAAAAACTGAAAATAATAATAATTTGTAAATTATAACATTTACTTGGCTGAAATTGTGGAATATGCGGAATAGTCTTATGAATATATAATGTACAAAAATAATTTATCATAAAAACTATATATAGCGTGCATAATCTGATTTCAATCCTTAGATTATAGATTCTTATAATCTGATTTTAGTTTTACATGTAGTAGCACTTCTTCAAAATTTTAGTGCGTAATATTATTCTTTTTTTTTACCGTATAGATAAATAATGTATCATTATATACATAGTTGATATTTAAGTTTATGCAGTTAGTTATAATTTTTTTTAATAAAAGAATAAATCAAGTTAATGAAGCATGTTCGTTTCGTTACCGCCGGTGGTTGCGGCAGCGGCAGCGGCTGCGGCTGCGACAAACCTACCGCAGGTTGTTGTTCGTTTTGCTGCCGCAACCGCAGCTTTTAATTATCGACGCTAAAATTAGTCGGCGTCCAAAAATTTTCGCCGCAAAACGCTGCGTTTTACCGCAGATAGTTGCGGCAACTAAACGAACATAAATAGCTGCGGCGACGAAACGAACAACCTAAATCATCCAAACTCCATATCTTGTAAGTTTCGACATAAAAACTTTGCAGTCTTATAAACTAAATAGTGAGTTATGAGTTGTGTGGACCGCATATTTGGAAAAGAGAATGACCGCCAGTGATTTCAGACCATTTGTATGTATAATCTTGGTGAGTAAACTGGTTGACATTGATGGAAGAGTTATTGGGATCAACTTGTAAGTCTCAGTCAATTCTGCATGGTTTTGTAAACGAGATCTTGGGTTCACCATACATTCCTCAGTCAGTTCTGCGAGGTTTGCCTTTCAGCGAGAGAAACTATGCAAATAAACGTGAGGAGATTAATGTTGTGTGGGAATCCAAAGAGTCAATATTCTATAGTTTGTTGAAAAAGATTATAGGTTCACCAAAGGTAATCACAACCGATCTTTTGAAAACATTTCCTCGTTAGTATCAAGTCTTAAGAATTGATGGATAAACTTTATTGATAAAAGTAGATTAGAAATCAAATAATACAATTAGAAACAATCACATGTGCCAAGACGATCATTGCAGAATCCTCCCTTGGGACATTCAAAGCTACAATCAACATCCCTCTTGCAAGGTGGGGCTTGCTGCAAGGCCCTAGCGGTGCCGGCATTGTTTGAACTTCGCGCAGCAATTTCGAATATCTCGTTAACACCGGCTAGTTCCCTTGCTTCTGATCCAAGATCTATTCATTCATCACTTTCTTAGTATACTTACTTATTAAATGTTCTGAATTTGTTTTAACTCACCAAATAGAAAATATTTTTGAAAATATTTTTAATGACTTTTATTTTAAATTTAAATAAATTAAAAAATACTTACTAGACATGATGACCAAAATAAAAACCAGAAATGAAAGTTTGAGAGAAACGTTCATCATTTTTAAATTTTTGAGCAAAAATAATTTAGACTTGTGAATGGTTATTTCTTTGTCGTCGTAGTACTTAGTAGTTAGTACTTAGCCATATATTCGTTCTTCTATACATATATAAGTTGGCGAGTCTAGTCATGTCATTGGTACTGGTCAAAGATTTGAGAATTGATACATAACCAATGAGGAAGTTTTAAAACATCAGATAGCATCAAGAACTATTAATTAGTCAAAATTCGACATATCTTTATGATATTTTTCTTTAAGTATTCATTTAAAAATTCACAGTAGAAGCAAATGATGAAACCTGTAAAAATGGACTATGTAGTAAATTAATTTTATTATATGGTGCTATTTTGTAATTTAATTTTCATTTTTTTAGAATAACATTTTTCATGTTAAATTTCAAATATATTATTTAAAGATTTTAGACGGCTTAAATAAAAAAAATGCAAACAAACACTTCAAAAATAACATCAAATTTAACAGGAGTGAGTATTCACTATTTGTGTTGGGTTCAGGTCAGATTATTCGTGTTGGGTATTTCAGATTTGGAAATTAAAAAGTGGTTTGAATATTTTAAGACTTGAGATTCAGGCCGGATCAAGTTTTTGGATTTGGATTCGAATTTACCTAAAATATTTAAAACTCAAAATTTTGTATCATATATTCAATATAAAAATTTTGATTCGGGTTTCAGATTTCTTAATCTAAATTTAATTTAATTTAATTTATTATAAGAATGTCTAAAGTAAATGGAATGAATTATAAAATAACATAAATAAAAAATTGATAATTTTGATTTATTTTAAAAGTATAAAGAAAATAATATGAACTGTTTGACGGAACAGATAGGAACCATCGAAGAACACGAGGCGGAGCTATGACGCCGCTTTCTATATCGGCATCGCCTTCGCCGCCGTGGCCACTTCTCTCTCCGCCACTATCTTCATCGTCGTTAAACAGAGCTGCTCCGTCTATTTTTTCCCCTTTCTCTCGAATCAACCATGGCTTCTCGTGCTCTTTCATCGCCGTTCAACGCTTCGCTCTAAGCCGCAAGACAAGGAAGCAGTTACAGGTGGTGGCTATGGCTCCTGAGGAAGAGAAGCTCACTCGTCGCAATCCTCTCGATTTCCCTATCGTTAGTCTCTCTCTTTGCTTCGATTCCTTATAGAAAATTGCATACAGATTCGTCGAAATTTCACATTGCTACTGTGCTTGTAATGTCAATTTTGATACAGAAATTTGAAATTAAGTCACAAATATACTTGAGAGATTGTATTTGGAATCTGAAATTTTCATGAGCAGATTCGTGTCCTGTGCCTGTGTAGATCATACTTATCAGTTTGATTTAGGTAATGATTTGGTAGCAGATGAGATTGTGAGTCTTATCTATCTGAAGCTTTCATTGTTCATTACTTGCTAGACTTATCAGGTGTAGAGAGTTCTTTGGTTACAGAACTTTTGAGTTTATGTATGAATCAATTAGAGAGAAGCTGTATCTAGTGACAACGATGCTGTGTTTTCTTTTCTTTAGAGATTGGGCTATCGTTTTGCTTAGTGATCGGAATTGTTTTATGTAAATGATGTTTTGGGGTTTGTGGTAGGAATGGGAGAGACCAAAGCCAGGGAGGAGACCAGATATATTCCCAAAGTTTAGTCCTATGAAGTCACCGTTGCCTCCTCCTATGCCTTATGATCCTCCAGAAGAAGAGGAAGAAGAGGAAGAGAAGAAAGAAGAAGAAACTGAAGATGACCCTGAAAAGGAAGACGAGGACCAACCCGATAACCGGTCGTAAGAGGTTTCATTTTTTCTAACTGTTATTGTTGTTGTTTTTTTGCCTTAGAGACATGTTTAGATCTTCTTTCATTTCAAAGATAAAATAGAAGTATTGTCAACCCCACCGAAAGCGCTTTAGTGGAAGCTCTGAACTCATATTACTACTTCTGTTTGTTCATCTACTTAACTTCTGAACTCATATTCCAAAACTACTTAACTTCGTCAAGTGCAAAATTGCAACGGCCGTACTATTTTCATCTTTGGCCACAATGCAGTAAGATCTCTGGAAGATGGATCATTGGTGATCCCAGATCGTGTTTCCAGCGAGCTTTCCTGAATATGTTTCTGCTGTAGAATTTATATATTCTTATATCCCCGTTGACATTGTGTATTTTGTTTCATCGCTTCTGATTCCATTTCAAATGTCGAAAACTAAGTAATGGTGGTCAAATGATTTTGATCAACAAGTACTCCTTTTATGTAAAGATTATGTTGTGGTTAAAGAAATTGGTTGATATATTAGCCTTATTAAACATAAGAATGATCAGAAACTGAGAAAAGCAAGAAGCGTCTGGTTGGTGTGAGAAGGTGAAAATCACATGTGCTTTTAGAGAAATCTACTAGAAACAATAATGTTAGGTACATTGACAAGAAATGCCTAGTCGTGTTTCACATTTTCTGTCATATAGTGTTGTTTCACAATGCCTAGTCGGGACTGTTACTTTATTATGAGGACACTTCGAAGTTTTTTCACATATACATAACGAACACTCGAGTTCACTAAATAAAGATTAACAGAGCTGAAATAGAATGATAATAGGTTTGAGTGGAACCTATCTAGGAAATGTGTACGTTTAGAAGAAGACAAGTTTCAACAAACGACTTTTGTTGCTACTGTCATTCTCTGTGATTGTTGGACCATTTTGGTGTTAGTTACTGATTTTTAGTATTACTCTTTACTATTATCTCATGTCTCTGACTCTTCCACGTATCATCTCCTTAAGCTATACACGAATTTTAACCAGACACACATATGCAATTCTGCTTCTACAAGATTTGCCCAATTTAAGCTGTACTTATTTGTGGCTCAGAGACTCTGACGTTACCTCTTTTGGTATTTAACATTTTATGATCTTAAGATTAGCCACAACGTACCTATATGATTTATGTTTCTAACCATTAATTAACCTTTTTTATTCTCAAATGTTACAAATTCTTTTATTCATTTTTGGATGAATTGGTTATATGCCTCCATTTATGTTGTTTTTAAGAAAAACAGAATTCTTAACCAGGCTAAGAATAGTCACATTGTGGCATACATAAAAAGAAAATCCATACATTTGGACTTTTTGGATGAATTGATTCCATACACCTATCTGTTTTATTTGTTTTTCTTCTGAAAAGGAAAAAAAAACGTCCAAATCTATAATAAACTTTTAGGTGGAAATAATATTTGAAATAACGAATTATTATGTATATTTATATATTTGATAACGACATAAATATCTTTTCTTTGGTCAATTATTCTAGATGATATCTCTATTCACGAATATGAATAGTCGCTTTGGATATGTCTTCTTCACCTTTTGGTACGTCGCTCTCAAATATTAACTTTATTTTAAACTCAATTAGTCGTTGACAAAGAACAAAACACTGCGATTATTCTTAGGTTGAGAAAAAAAAAAACAATGCAATTATGATAATCGGGATCGAATATTAAACTGATAGACGTCATAGATAAAAATAGACAGACTCCATATCTCTGTGTTACATAAAAGATAAAAAATATATATATATACACGTATGACCAAACATGAACGATATTTATCTTTAGTAATTTATTTTCGTTACGATTAGTATGGTTCTAATAGCATTGAATTCTAATATGCTTTTTTGAGTTTCACGATTCGTTTTTAGGTGTAGGAAACTTTCAAAATCACCTGATTTATCAAAAAATATCAAAATTTTGGATTACTGATAGCGAAAAATCTATCATTTTTAACTCATGACGCACTAGATATACAAAAGCTATTTTTAAAATAATAATTTATCACTATTTTCGAAAAAAAATAAATGAATCAGCTTTTTGGATCTAATTTATTTCATCGGAAGTCTATTATCTCACAAAACACAAGAAAAATCAATGGATTAATATTTTTAGTTATAATTCTAATTCTGACACATTATAGTACATGTTTTACTGTAGGTTATATTCTGGCCAGCTCTAATGAGTAAATGAACGGGGCTGAGTAATCGGTGTCTTGGTGAAACCAAAGTGTAGCAAATAAGACCAATTCTTGAAGGCCACACTTGTCTGGAATTTGGGAATTCTTAATTGTAGTATTTCATTTTCAGTGGCCACAATTAATAAATAGAATTTGGAACAACCAGCACTCCAGCAGCCCAACGTCTTATCTTCCATGTCCTCCTTTAGTTTCCCAGCTATATCTCTTTAATGTTTTTTGGACAAAAAATTGGGAAGCTTTAATGTTTTATCTACATTTCATGCTTAATGTAGTTCAAAATTAACTTTAAAATAGTATTGCATGGAACAAAATTTATAAGATTTTTACGATAAGTGTCCAAACGATCGAAGGGGCACGCCATACCTACACCCACTCTACCTCCATAATTTTAGCATCTCTTTGAAAAAACTGATTTGTTTGCTTGTTTTTTTTTTCTTTTGTTTTAACATTTCATGTTTCAAGCAAATATTTTTTTTTCTTCTGAATTCGAGAATTTAATTCCCAAATACGTGTAAGCTGCCAATTTAGTTTGCACTGAACGGAATGAGATGACCGCCGTTTACTTCTAAATTTATTAGAAAATAGTTTATTTCAAAAATAAAATTTTACAATTTGTTATTATCTATTCAAATGTTGTAATATGCTTACATGAATAATGGACGGCCAAAAATAATTAAAATTGTAAAAAATATTTTTATAAACAAAAACCTGTGTTTAACAATTTTTAATTACGAAAATAAATTAAATGAAATGCTCGTGTATAACATTAGATATAAATTAATACATAATAAAAATTATGTAAGCTTTGGCAGCAGATCTTGTCACTTTTATAGTTTTCAACATTTGTCCAAAAAAAAAAAAGAGTATATTTTTCAACAAAAACAAAATGACACTATTTGACACACACACAAGACAATGTGACTCGTTTTTTGAACTTTTCAAATAATTTTAGAATAATGCCATCGATGACCGATGTAGACGGGGAACCAAATACCACATTTAAGTTTTTGTATTCAACTTGCTGGATATATAAAATGACAATTGGAGATTCAACTCTAAGAAACTTAAATATTTTGTTTTGACTTAATCTATAAAAATAATATCAGCATTTTCACCAGTCTTAGTTTATTAGATTTTTTAATAAGCATGATTTTATGGAAAAAATCATATCAATTTATTTATCGTCATGAAAACAATATGAAAATCTAATTTATTTTTTTACTTATCTGTCATTAAATTATAAATGAATGAGAAAAATATAAAAATAATAATAATAATAATTGACATAGCCACAAACAATAACGGTAAAGACATTAGGAATTTAGGTGAATGTACAATGATATGGGTTTACACTGCAAGGGGTAACAATATTGGTTCACAATGATGATGATAAGGTTTATGTGAGTGAGGATGATGGTAAGACCAAATTTTCTGAAAAGTTGGTGATTCATGAGAATAGTTTAACAACATATATTACCAAAGACGCATTTATGTTTTCTGTAAATCATCTTCAGAAAACCACAATGAGTTAGAAGAAAATTTAGATGGTTTTAACAAAAAAAAGAAAAGAAAATTTAGATGGAAATCTCCAAATTTATTTTAAGTATTATATGAGTGAAAACAAATTACGAACGAATATCTAGTGGTGATATGTAGAATATATCGCCAAGTTTTGTGGACTCTCCAAATAGCGCACTTGCTATCATATGAGGGTGGGATCCATGAACCATCAGAAGTGTGGGAGTCATGTGGTGGTAATGGTCGGTCTTGGTTTCAGTTAAGGATGATGTACCCTATAAGTGTAGCTTATTGTACTCCCCCTGATTTCCTTCCAAATTATGGTGCACAAGAAAGGCTTACAATTATTTATTTGACTAGTTATCATTGAAATTCACTTCTCGTTTAATGTAACTCTTTCTGTGAAAAAAATCTATAAATAACCATAGTTTAGTTATAAAAGTTTCATGTGGGCGACCCATTGGAAGTGTTTTTAATTGTGTTAATAAGCATAGTTAGTCAACAAGTCTTTTGAGTTTACCAAAGTAGCAATTTGGCACTCGGACAAGGATGAAACCAATAGCCCAAAAGTGTTTGGTCTAGAGATGGTGGCAGTCGGGTATTAAAAATGGTATTGGTTTATTATACATGATAAGAATTAATTCAACCAACGAAAACAAATACTGAAAAATTTGAATGGGTATAAATTATCAAAAAAAAATATAATTTTTGTCTAGAAGGTAAAAAAAAACAAATAATATGAAAAAAATGAAAGTGTCTAAACATCTTATAAAAAGAAACGGATGAAATATAATCCTTTCTTTTTGTTTTACATCAGCAACATAAAAATTTGTATGCCTTAAATTTTTGATATCTGTAAAAATATCAAGAACAAAAACGGTATTCCTGTGTTTCAAAAAATATTTGTATACATTTTGTTTAGTAAATAATGATAAATTCTAAACTTCAACAATGAAAATTGAAATATTATTTGCTTAGAGATAGAAAATTGTTAATCGCAAAAGAAAAAGCATTTATAATCATATTTTTTATTTGTTCCTTTTTAATATGTGAAAATCTTGAAACTTGGATTACTTAGGAATATACTTATATGTAATTTAATAATTTGTATTTCTGTAAATTTTATAGTAGAAAAATCATATACGTATTAGTACCAGATTTAAAATTTTCAACGACATTAACACAATGAAAAGTTATTATTTAAATTGAACATTTTTAAAATGATAAAAAACGATAAAAGACATATACGTATGATAGGGGATAGGCGGGTCAATCCCGTTTTTTAAGATGTAGAATTTTCATACAAATCGATTTTTCTCATACGTTTTAATTTTATTTTTTACATTTCGCAACTTTGATCAAACGTGGCAAGAAAACTCGGTTTAATTAAAAAAGAAACAACAATAAGAGATGTATCGGAGTAGAACCCGTAATCTCTTCACGTGCATGCACGCTCCTAGCTACTTAACAGAAAAATCCACTGCCTTTGCTGACGTGTGAATCGAGACACTTCGATATAAATACGTAGATAACCTCTCTGTCCTTCTACGAGCATAGAGAAAGAGAGAGAGAGAAATACAAAGAAAAATAAATGGAGAACGGCAAATGCAACGGAGCCACGACGGTGAAGTTACCGGAGATCAAATTCACCAAGCTTTTCATCAACGGCCAGTTCATTGATGCTGCTTCAGGTTCTTTTCTTGTTTTTACTTCACTTCTTTACTCCTTAATTTCACAATTTCAAACGTTGACTTTAACACCAAAAAAAAGATCCTTAACGATTTTGGTTCTAGTTCTCGACATAATTTCCTCAAATCCTATTCTCTAAACCCATATATTTATATCAATAGCCAAGAACACATTTGGCAAGTTTTTTTTTTTTTTTTT
>Ga0041059_1003254_pt1 | contig 11272 bp, 7 predicted proteins | sample AraColnosormetaG_FD_56232 | JGI IMG/M metagenome (GOLD analysis project Ga0041059, IMG submission 56232) | Arabidopsis roots microbial communities from North Carolina, USA - Col MF nosort | ecosystem: Host-associated > Plants > Roots > Unclassified | place: USA: North Carolina | collected 2013-09-02 | reverse complement strand
ATTCTACCCTTACTTCTGTCAGTGAGTAGAATTGTTTTTTTTTTTTTTCTTGTTTTAGGTTTGCAAATCAATGATATTGAACCATTTTGCCAAGATGAGCTTGCATTGTATCGACAATGTGCTGAAAAGAGGGTAATTGTTGTTTAGCCATCGGCTCGGATTATAGTTATATAAAGCTTTTCATTCTCATATCATATCCACATCCATTTCCTTGACTTTTCTTGTTCTTCTATCCTTTTTGTAGGACAAAATATTGAGAGTTAGACTTCAAGAGAGCGAACACAAGTTAGGATTGTCTATGCCCATTGAACTCGCTAAGGAAAGGATTACGCAGCTTGAAGCTGAAGCCACATCTTTTGAGAGGTACTCTTTCTTAACAATGCAGTTATATTTTGTTTTGGATTTTCTTTACATGAAGAGTTTGTGCTACCATGTAATCATGTATATCTACAGATGTTCACAAATCGAAACTATGTTCTTAAATCCAAATGTTCACTAAAACAGTTCATTTGTTTTATAATCAGGCACTTGATTCTAGCAAGTGGAGCTGAAGGAATAGAAGGATTTCGCCGGAGATGGAGTTTACACGGTCGGATGACGGATACCAAGTACTGTAACAAAACCTAACCTTATAAAACAACCAATGCTCATAATATAATATCATGGAATTAATATGCTGCATGATAGTAGATGAACCCATCATAGTCCTTCCCAAATGCTGCGTACATAAATCTGATTTTTAGCATTATCGAAAGTGAAGCCTATAAACCCTTTGTGCTACAGTCTGTATTACTTTGGTTTGTTTCTTAGCTTAAAGCTAATTGTTTTTATTGTGTGTGGATGTCACAGAAAAAGACTGGAGTCACTGAAGCAGGGAATGGAGAACAGGAACAAGGTTGAACATGAACATAACCAACACCATGATCAGTCCCCAAAACCTTCTGCTCCAAAAAGATGGTTCTTTTGGTGATTTCCATATTGAATCATGTTTTGGATCATAAAAGGTTCATAATCATTACACTTATGGTGCAGCAATGTAACCACTTTTAGCTATTAAAAGTAACATTAAAAATCTAAAAAGTTTTATCTTCTCCATTAAATTCGCTCTTAGTCTTTACAAATGTCAAATTGAGTAATCAATTTCTTTCGGTAATAATAGGGATGTGCATTTTAACTAAACCAAACCGATCCAAACCAAACCCAAGTTTAGATTCAAACCATTCGGTTATGTTTCTTCTCAACCCAAATGGTTCGGTTCGGTTTGGTATTAAACAAACCGAATTGACAACCCAATATATTTATTTAATTAATTAATTAATAATATTGTATATTACTAAATATGAAATAGTTTGCACTTTTAATTTCTTTTCATGGTTTTTTTGAATTATTAAAACTTTTGCTTAAGTTAACTATTATCAAATTCAAAGTTCAAACAATAATGTACGGTTACAATGATTAGTTTTTTAAAACCGAATTAAAACCAAACCGAAGAAGCCAAACGGAACCAAACCCGAACATAGATTGATCCAAACCCAAACCAAACCATACTAACCTCGGTTGAGTTTGATTAGAATTTTACAAAACCCAAATAAATCGAACCGAATCGAACACAAACGGGACCAGAAATTAAACAGAAATGCCGAACCGAACTTAATAATTTCTTGTTTTTTCTGAAGCCCATTTGAGGCCCAATATCTCCCTCTACGAAACGACATCGTTCTTACCGAAAACGTCTGCTATATCTGACAGTATCTAGCACTCTGCAAGAGAAACTTCGAAGATTTTGATATTGTAACGATCCGCCATGGAAGAGAAGAAGACAGAATCCGCGACTAAGAACGTTAAAAAGGTTAACTTGTTAGACCACATCGCAATCAAACACCTCCTTGATGAATCCGTCTCCGATGTAAGTCATAAACACATCAATCAATCCCCACAATTTCGTTCTCGATATCAAAGTTTTGTCCTTTATCGCTGTGTAGATCGTTACGAGCAGAGGGTACAAGGAGGATGTGAGATTAAGCAACGTCAAATTTCTGTTAGGAGGGATTATAATCGTGGTTGCTCTTGTTGCTCAATTCTACAACAAGAAGTTTCCTGAGAACAGAGACTTTTTGATCTGCTGCATCGGATTATATCCTTTTGATTCCCATTTGATTTGCTAGGGTTAAGATGAAATTGAATTGAATTTGATAATTGTTTCCTTGTGTATGGCTTGATTGGTTTGTGTTGTGTGCATTAGATTTTGAGATACTATAATGTCTATTAGGTATGAATGTTATGTATAATCAGAGAAATTTCTCAAAGTCTTTATCTTTTGGATATAATTTTTGAATAAGATGTGGGATTTGTTTGCTTCTTGACTTTGGCAAGTATGTGGTGTTGACTGCGGTAATGCAGCTGATTCTGTACATTAAGGAGAAGAACGCTATCTTGTTCACCTATCCTCTTGAGGTTTGTTCTCTTGACTGCTTAGAAAATGTGGTTAGGTTGTGTGCTTTTGGGCTACATTCTTGTTTTTGCTTGTATCATAACCAGGGACTGTTGTTTCTGTGATTCGGTGCATATTTTCTCTTCATAACTAGAACTATATTTTGATGTCCTTCTGTTTTGTAACCACTTAGAATTGTTCTTCTGCTAGCTTCACATGTGTTGTAGAGTTCTCATATCTTAGGTGATCTTGGTGTTTGGCATTTGAGCTATAGCAGGTGCTACATCTCCCTTTCACTCCACTCATTCTAAACCAACTTTTTCTCAATGTGTTACTTGATTCGTCGATATCTTGATTATTCGGGGTGTGGAAGTTCGTGTAACTCTTGGTATTTGTGATTCTGGCGATGTCTTGTTATATGAGACACACTTGTTCAAAATGATTCTGGAATTTAATGTTGGTGTTTGTGGCTTTTGTTATTTGTCTCATCAGCTGGAAAAAGTTTCCCATCTCAATTAATTTGTATACGAAAAAATGCGATCTTTCAAAACATTTGATTAGTTCTCATTATGGTTAAGGTCAGAATAGGCAACAAAGCTAGAGAACTCCATTTGTTTTGCCATTTCAGTTTCTATGATAATTTGGTTTGCAGATTATTCATATATTTTGCTACTGTTAGGACATGTATATTTGGTTGTTTTGCTGACTTGAAATTCGGATGGTTAATAATATGCAGGGATCATTCACCAGCACTGGTTTGGTGGTATCTTCCAAGTTACCTAGATTCTCTGATCAGTACACTCTAACCATCGACAGTGCTGATCCGCAATCAATCTCAGCTGGGAAGTCGGTTCAGTTCACCAAAAGTGTCACTCAATGGTCTCTTTCTTTCTGCATTTTTCATACACGTGCTCACACCATATCCTTTGCATTGCGTAAGCTGTTGATTTTGTTTTTGTATGTGTATTCTAGGCTCACAAAAGATGGAGTTCTTGTCGAGGGTTTATTCTGGAAAGATGTTGAAGCCCTAGTCAAAGAGTACACAGAAGCAGGAGAACCAAAGAAGAAGAGATGATCATCTATAATGGGAAAAGTATGTTGCTCCTTATTAGTTCTAAATGTTACATTTTTTTTATGACTAAAATCGATGGTGACTTGGTTTAAAAGACGACAGAGTTTTTGCCTCCTAACAGAAGATTCATTCTTATAAATTGGAACCAAATTTTCAAATCATTCCGAGATTTTTACAACCATCGATCTTATCATGTTCTCTTATTTGGAAATGTTGCCGTAAGCTAGACTTGTTCGGTCTTGTCTGGCCTAATTCAGTTATTTTGTTGTTATTGATCACTTAAGAAAATGTTATGTTGGGCTGGTCTGGTCCAACCCAATCAGTAATAAACAACTTAAAATATTAGTTTTCAAAAAATCCGATCTGAACTGAATTTGTGTCTGTCCGACATTAGCTTTTAACCAGAGTAACACTTCTACTCTAACTAGGTATGACCAAAATTTAACCATAAACATATTTTGAACCATAATTGTATTGTTTTTAAACTGGAACCGAATCGTAACCTGTCAATTATGATTAAAACCGAATCGTAACCTGTCAATCGTAATCGTAAAATGGTTAAAAACCATAATCGTTAACCGTAAAAAATAGAATAATTACCGTTAAAATATATATTAATTGTAACTGTCAATTAACCATAATCGTATTAAAACCATAGTTAACCGTACGGTTAACCGCATAGTTAAAACCTTAAAAATACAATTTTAACTATTTATAATGCAAAGATAAATATCAAATGTTCGAATAAAGATTTTCAAAAAGTAACTAAAGTTGCTTATAAAAAAATCTACAACATACTTTTCATTTTCTTAAAAGCAATTAAAAAAAAGTCGGATGATACGTAAGATTTTGCCTTCAGTATTAAATGTATCGTAACCATCAAATAACCATAAGCATATTTAACCATAATTGTATTCATTCGTAATTTTATATAATCGTAACCGTTTTAACCGTATATATAATAATTAAAGTTATGTTTACAAAAAATTTGTAACTATAATTATTAGTTAATAAATCGTAACCGTAATAACCGTAACCTTAGTGATGCCTAAATTCTCTCATTAAAGCGTAGATAAACCGGTGTTAAACCATGAAACCATGAGATTTTTTCCCCCTCTCATTTGTGAAGTTGATTCTAAAATTTAATGAAAAAATAATACTACAGTAAGGTATTAATGGGGGTGGAATATGAAGATATTATAAGCTTAGGAATATTAAAATAGAACAAGAACAAAACGTCACTCCACAAGGAAAGTTACTAAAATTGACAAAACCACAAGTACCAACAAATCTAAGTTTTGTATTCCTCCTTTTTAAGTTACATAATTCCCCAATTCCTCCACCATATCACGCGCCCACGTGAATTAACCAGACACCACAAACCACACACATTAGTTATAACCTCCACGCGCTTAATCAGCGCGTATAACAAATGAACGTCTCTCTAGCGTTGTTCGTTTTGATATCTTCTCGACTTCTCCACTTCTTTAGATTTGATTCTTCTTCTCTGATCTCTGAAAAAACACAATGTCTTCGAAAGACAAGAAACCGTCGAAGCCATCGAGTAGTCGTGGTGGAATCCGAACTCTTTCCGATCTTAACCGTAGGTCTGGTCCTGACTCCGACAGTGATTCCGATGGTCCACAAGAATACTACACAGGTGGTGAGAAAAGGTCAGTCTTGTTTCTATTTCGCAAGTGATACTAATGGTGATGTGGATCGTCTTTTGCTATGATTGGATCTAGATATTAATTGTGAGGTTTAGGGTTTCATGTCTAAATAATGTTTTTATTGGTCTTGTGTTGCAGTGGTATGTTAGTTCAAGATCCATCGAAAAAAGATGATGTTGATGAGATATTTAATCAAGCTAGACAACTAGGAGCTGTAGAAGGACCTCTTGAGCCACCTCCGAGTTCCAGGAGTTTCACTGGAACTGGTAGATTGCTTTCTGGTGAAAATGTGCCTACTGGTAATCAACAGCCTGAGCCTGTTGTTCACAACATTGTTTTCTGGTCTAATGGTTTCACTATTGATGATGGTCCTTTGAGGAAATTGGATGATCCTGAGAATGCATCGTTTCTCGAGGTGAATGACTTTCATGTGAAACTGTTTTGATCTTTTGTTTTTGGTTATTGATTTAGTTATTGTGTTCTTATAGAGCATTCGAAAGTCTGAGTGCCCGAAAGAGCTTGAGCCTGCCGATAGAAGAGCTCCGGTTCATGTCAACTTGATGCGAAAGGAAGAGAAATGCCCTGTGAGTCCCCTCTCTGCTTTATCCATATTGGGTTACTAGTCTCTCAAAGTTGTGTTAGCAAAACTAGCATTTTGGTCATACATTACAAAAATCTTGGTAGATTTTATATGCGATAACCGGTCTTATTTAATCGACTTACCGGTCTTGTTTGTTATTGTAGGAAAGACAGAAACGTAGGGTTTCATTTCAGGGTGTTGGAAGAACTCTAGGTGGTAGCAATGAAGGTAGCGGAAGTAGCTCACCTGTGGCTCCAGACTCCGCTCCCATTCCCATCCAAACCGAACCAGCACCATCTCAAAGTCTTGTAATAGATGAAACCGTTCCAACCACATCGATACAGCTTAGACTAGCGGATGGGACACGTCTGGTGGCTAAGTTCAATCACCATCACACGGTCAACGACATTCGCGGTTTCATTGACTCATCTCGACCTGGAGCCTCGTTGAACTACCAGCTTCAGACAATGGGGTTCCCACCTAAGCCTTTGACTGATCTCACTCAGACCATTGAAGAAGCTGGTCTCGCCAACTCTGTTGTTCTTCAGAAATTCTAGAAAATTCTACAAGGTGTGGTTCTTTTTGTCTATCTATATGCATTATAATGAGATTTTCATAACTGTTGTAGTAACCAGGTCTTTAAAATGTAAGTTACTTCTTCACTCTGTATACTCAGCATAAGCCGGCGGGGACTTGTGGTATAGTTTTTCTTAATTTATTGAAATTTTATAGTTTCATTATGCGTTTATGGGTTAAATACAGTGTTTCAAGAACAACTATATATAGTTATATATTATTAGTTTGGTAAGAGTATAATCAAGTGTCATATATGCATGTATATCATTGTTGTGTTATTCATCAACCAATAGTTACTGGGAAGAGTATTAATAAGCTTATTGAGAATTTGAAATGTATATGACTAGTTTTCATGAAATTACAACATTTTGAAACTAATGTTTGTGAAAGGAAGAACTAGAATCTTTTCATATTATTTTCAGTAGGGAAAATGTCATAAAAGTCATCAGTTAAACAAAGCACCAACTTTGCTTATGGTGAACGGGTCAAGACCCATTTTTATCTTTTATTTGTGATTTTTTTAAAAACATAAAACGACGTCGTTTTGCAGTTTAACGAAAGATGGGAATGTTGACTTAACACCGTTAATTTTTTCAATTAGTTGACATCACGATATGCTTTTTTTGGCAAAGTTAATACAAGTTAATGATTTAATTGAAAAATCAATTGAAATTAGTGATTTAATTCACTAGAAGCAAAGTTTGTGCTTTGTTTCACCATTTTTCGTAAAGTGATCATTTTTATGACATTTTTCCTATTTTTAATAACTTTACTTCTTCCTTTTTTTTTGGTAGGGTCTATAACTTTACTTCTTACAATGATGTTATGTTCAAAATAAAAAGGTTCAAACTTCTTATGTATATTTTCAATTAAGAAAAAAAAAACACTTTCAAATTTATTAAAATCTAAAAGAAAGATTAATTCTTCGTTAAAATATTTTTATAAGAAAATTACAAAGTAATTAAGATACATAACACAAATGTGTAATCAATGCTTTCAATTTTCAAGTCAACATGATGAAATTTCAACAATTTATTCGAGAATGGAGACATGTAGACATGTGTTGTTTCAACAATTCAATATGACTAACTTTGTTAAAGGACAACATTTAAGTTTGTTGAAATGAAGAATGAGCATTCTTGCAACTATTTACAACAAGTTTATTTTTTACAATAAGGCTAGGTTCAAAATAACAAGGTTTCTAAATCATTGCACTTAAAGCATGTACAATGGTTGGGACTGTCAAAGTCCCTAAAAAAGTAAAAAGTAATAATATTTTATTATTTTAATTATATTTTAGTTTTTTAATATAAATTGGACATTGATAAGATTACACTTGCAAATATGTTTGTGGGAACGTCCTTTAAATGAGGACTTTCAGAGACTCTCTTTCATCCCTCTTTTACTTTTTAAATATTTTTGTTATTTTTAAGTGGATGAGCCTGTATAAAGAGACCCACGTTGGACGTGCTCTTAGAGTTCGAACACTTTCAAATTTACGAAAATCTAATACAAAATTAATACTCCGATTTTTTTAGCTAGTATTAAATACTTCCGGACTTGTAAAGTAGTTGGAGTCAATGGTTTCAAGTCAACAATGATGAAATTTCAACAATTTACTTAAACGCTACGAGAGTGAGAGACCCTACCAGAGTCAACTTTGTTGATTTGTTCGGATTTGGTTTTTAACCAAAAACTTGGATGACAAAAGAAGAACAGTAAGGGGCAAAAAGCAAAATGTCGAAGCAATGTCTTCTCTCCTGCTTCCTCTTCTTCTGCTTCTTCATACCACAACTATCTTTCTCTTGTCCACAAGATCAAAGACAATCCCTTCTCGAGTTCAAGAACTTGCTGATTCACAACATCAAGGACAACTACACAGCCTTTGAAGAATTAGGGACATGGAGGCCAAACTCAGATTGCTGCAAATGGCTACGCGTGACATGTAACGCTAGTTCGCCTTCCAAAGAAGTGATAGACCTGAATCTATTCTTGCTCATCCCCCCTGGCTTAGTTAGTTCAAGCATTTTGAGACCGATTCTGCGTATAAACTCTCTTGTTGGGCTTGATGTCTCATTTAACAACATACAAGGAGAGATTCCTGGATATGCGTTTGTGAACTTGACCAGCTTGATTTCTCTTGACATGTGTTGTAATAGATTTAACGGCTCAATTCCTCATGAATTGTTCTCCTTGACAAATCTTCAGCGTCTTGATTTAAGCAGGAATGTTATTGGCGGTACGTTGAGTGGTGACATCAAAGAGCTCAAGAATCTGCAGGAACTGATCTTAGATGAGAATCTCATTGGAGGAGCGATTCCTTCAGAAATAGGTAAACTAGAAAATAAATTCTCAAATATTTAAATTTTATATTCATGTGGGTGTTAAAATGTCCTACCTTTTAAAATGTTGCAAGGTAGTCTTGTCGAACTACTGACGCTGACCTTGAGGCAGAACATGTTCAATAGTTCCATACCGTCGTCTGTATCACGGTTAACGAAGCTCAAAACGATAGATCTTCAGAACAATTTCTTGTCTTCTAAGATTCCAGATGATATTGGAAACTTGGTCAATCTATCAACTCTGTCCTTGAGCATGAACAAGTTGTCGGGTGGAATTCCATCGTCGATTCATAATCTGAAAAATCTTGAAACCCTTCAGCTTGAGAATAACAATGGCTTGTCAGGTGAGATTCCCGCAGCTTGGTTGTTTGGTCTTCAGAAGCTGAAGGTACTACGGCTTGAAGGAAACAACAAACTCCAATGGAACAATAATGGTTATGTCTTTCCACAGTTTAAGTTAACACATCTGTCACTTAGATCTTGTGGCTTAGAAGGGAATATTCCGGATTGGCTCAAGAATCAAACAGCTCTTGTTTACTTGGATTTGAGCATTAACAGACTCGAAGGAAGATTCCCAAAATGGCTAGCTGATCTGAAAATCAGAAACATAACTTTGTCAGACAACAGACTCACAGGCTCACTGCCTCCAAATTTGTTTCAGCGTCCGAGCTTATACTATCTTGTACTATCAAGGAACAACTTTTCTGGTCAGATCCCTGATACGATTGGCGAATCACAGGTCATGGTACTCATGTTGTCTGAAAACAACTTCTCAGGATCAGTACCAAAGTCTATTACAAAGATCCCCTTTCTCAAGTTGTTGGACTTGTCAAAGAATCGATTATCAGGTGAATTCCCGAGGTTCCGCCCCGAGTCATACCTTGAGTGGCTCGATATATCTTCGAACGAGTTCTCTGGGGATGTTCCAGCTTACTTTGGAGGATCCACCAGTATGCTCTTAATGAGTCAGAACAATTTCAGCGGCGAATTTCCTCAGAACTTCAGAAATCTTTCATATCTGATCCGTCTTGATCTCCATGACAACAAAATCTCTGGAACAGTCGCGAGTTTAATCTCCCAGTTATCTTCTTCTGTAGAGGTTCTTAGCCTGAGAAACAATTCCCTCAAAGGTTCAATCCCAGAAGGCATATCAAATCTCACAAGCCTTAAGGTCTTGGATCTCTCTGAGAACAATCTTGATGGATATCTCCCTTCATCTCTTGGGAATCTTACATGCATGATAAAATCTCCTGAGCCCTCAGCTATGACTATCCGTCCCTATTTCAGCTCCTATACCGACATACCCAACATAGAAAGATTAATCGAGATCGAATCAGAAGATATATTTAGTCTTGTAGTGAACTGGAAGAATTCAAAACAAGTTCTTTTCGACAGAAACTTCTACCTCTACACTCTCTTAGATCTCTCCAAGAACAAGCTACACGGAGAAATCCCAACTTCTTTAGGCAATCTCAAAAGCCTAAAGGTTTTAAATCTTTCCAACAACGAGTTCTCTGGATTGATCCCACAAAGTTTTGGAGATCTTGAGAAGGTAGAGAGCTTAGACCTTTCACACAACAACCTCACTGGCGAAATCCCGAAAACGTTATCCAAGCTAAGCGAGCTGAATACATTGGATTTGCGTAACAACAAGCTTAAAGGTAGAATCCCTGAAAGTCCTCAGCTAGACAGATTGAACAATCCAAACATTTACGCGAACAACAGCGGAATCTGTGGAATGCAAATCCAAGTACCATGCTTTCCTACACAGACCAAGCAGCCAGCTGAGGAAAAAGAAGAAGAAGACAAAGAAGAAGAAGAAACAATTTTTTCATGGAATGCAGCAGCCATAGGTTGCTCTTGTGGATTCCTTATAGCAGTTGTGTTCATGTCTTACAATGAGTTATGGAAGTAACAACCCAAAAATGTACTCATAAAACAATTCAAAATAAAATTTTCCTCTAAGTTCATCATTTCATTACCAATTGAAAACTAAACAGATCATCACTCTCTAATGGAACCACCCGCAATCGAAACGAAGCGCACACAAGGCACAATCTACAATGAAACTAGTAATATTCCGTCTTAACTAAGATGAAGACTAAAGAAAGCCAGTAACAAGGGAGACGAGAGCCATTGCGAAGGACATGAATCTGCTACAACACCACCGTGAAATCCACACTAAATTAAATCACCGTCCTCTAGTGAGAAAAACAAGGATAAGCCACAGGAGGAGAAATCTCATACCTTGATCCGGGAAAAACCGTCGATTTGAAGCACCACCGACCTTGTCTCTCGACACGACAAGTAGATGGCGAGCTCTAAGAGCATGTCCATTGAGGGACCTTACAAGTTTTTTAAGAAAATCCTTATGAATAATAGCAAAAAATTAAATCAGAATGGTGTAATAAACCAAGGTGCGAACCTTGTTTAAGGTATTTTTGGATGTATTAGGTGCGCTGACGTGACTGTATATTATTGGATGACAACTTTTCCCGTGTTTTTTTTCTTTCCCATTCCCAAACTATTTTTTTCTTTCTCTCCTCTCTCCTCTCCTGTTTTCTCCGAATTTCGACTTCGACGGATCAAATTCTTCATCGT
>Ga0041059_1003253_pt1 | contig 11282 bp, 9 predicted proteins | sample AraColnosormetaG_FD_56232 | JGI IMG/M metagenome (GOLD analysis project Ga0041059, IMG submission 56232) | Arabidopsis roots microbial communities from North Carolina, USA - Col MF nosort | ecosystem: Host-associated > Plants > Roots > Unclassified | place: USA: North Carolina | collected 2013-09-02 | reverse complement strand
GTGCTGGAGCTGGTGGACATGGTGGTGGAGGAGGAGGCGGTGGTGGTTCCGGAGGTGGAGGAGGAGGAGGTGGAGGTTATGCTGCTGCTTCTGGATACGGTCACGGTGGGGGTGCTGGTGGTGGAGAAGGAAGCGGTGGCTATGTACCATGAAAAATTATCTATATGGAGTGTAACGGCAATTGAGTGAAGTGTCATATCTCGTAAGGGACTATATAGTTTCACGATTTATATGTGGCAATAAATAGAGTAATCCTTCGTATAATAAGCCGTAGAAAGGCGGCTATTGTTGAAGTTTTTAAATTGTACCACGACCAATATTGTTGTAAGCTACTACTACGTGTGTATCAAGTTTTTATAAATGGAAATCATAGTTGTTCCTACGCGTGACGTAGAATCTATATTAAATAAATTTTACGGAGTATGCAAAGTAAGGTACATGAGTGAATTAGGACACATACAACTTTGATTTGGTACATGACAACAAGTGACAATATGAAGAACATTAAAAACATCAATAATGCCCAAAGGTTTAATTGACATTAATTTAATTGGGCCGAACTTAATTTTCCAATAGTTTCAACCTCTATAATAAACACTCTTAATATTATTTACACTAAAAGGCCCAAAGGTTATAGAAAATTAGAGCCGACCCATAAAACCGATAATAAAGGATCAGATCCGACCCGATAAAGGTAAGCAGTGTAGCGTCGCATCATACACTCCTTCGGTTCCCGACGAATCGCTGCTTTTTTCTCTCTCTCTCTCCGTCGCTGAAAAATGTCGGCAAGACCTGAAGGAAGTCCGCCGGAGGTTACGCTCGAGACCTCCATGGGTCCTTTCACCGTCGAGGTTTCTCTCTCTCACTTTTTCGCTTATCGGATCAACGATAACACATTCCGGCCATGACATTCATATATAGAGCTTACACGAACTTGAGATCTAGATTTCATTCTCTATAATTCTACATTCCAATTGTATTTTTCTCGAATCGAGCTTAAACTTTAGGATTTTAGAACGGGGTTTTAGGGTTTACAATGTTTTGATCTGTGTGTCAATTTTTACTCAGATGTATTACAAACACTCCCCGAGAACTTGCCGGAACTTCCTTGAGCTATCCCGGAGAGGTTACTATGACAACGTTCTGTTTCACAGAATCGTCAAGGTATGTTTTCTGTGTGTTTCAGTCTACTTTTCGTTGTACTTAAGATCATCATTGTGATGAAGTTTTAAGGAAATTGTTTTGCTTTGCTATTGATCTGTTTCAGGATTTCATTGTGCAAGGTGGGGATCCTACAGGAACTGGAAGAGGTGGTGAATCCATTTATGGGTACGTTATCATCGTTTTTCTTTAATCAATGCTAGCTTTGCTTGTTGATTCTTTGTCAGTAATCAAATTTGAATATGGGGACACAAGCAAGCTCTGATGTAGTTAGTTTTGGTGGGGGATAGAAGCAAGCTCTGATGTAGTTAGTTTTGAAGTGATAATATTCAAAGCTCTGATGAAGTAAGCTTCATTATGGACTAGGCTCTGTGACTAGAAGTCTCAAGTTAATTGACACTACTCAAGTTGCTTTATTCATTGTCCATTCCATTCTTGTTTTGTTTAGGTCCAGTCATGTGTTCCAGAGGCTTGATCTTAATCTTAGCATTTGTCTTATTTTATTTTATTTTTTGCCTTGCTCCTTTTCCTAGTTCGAAGTTTGAGGATGAGATAAACAAAGAGTTGAAGCACACAGGAGCCGGAATTTTATCAATGGCGAACGCTGGTCCTAATACAAATGGGAGTCAATTTTTCATCACCTTAGCCCCACAACCGTCCTTGGATGGTAAACACAGAATACACTCTTTTAATAGCTTACAATGTTTTGAGATCATTTTCCATGTTTACTAAGAGAACTTGCATTGACTGTTGTGTTCTTCTTTTCACATCTCTATGCAACTTCTAGGAAAACACACAATATTTGGTAGAGTGTGCCGAGGCATGGAGGTGATCAAGAGGCTCGGTAGTGTCCAAACCGATAACACCGACAGGTAAAGTTGATTATTCATTTGGAATCAACAAGAATTAACCACCGAGTGAAAAAACCCAACTAATCGAAGGAATCTCTTTTCTATTCTCAATTTCCAGGCCGATCCATGAAGTGAAGATTCTAAGGACCAAAGTGATCGATTGATTGGGGCAGAGGAGTTTTTGTCAAGGAGAAGAAGAAGCATTTAGTAAACCGTTTATGACATGAAGAACTATAACTCTGTGTACTGATCCCTTGATACTATTGTAGACTGGTTTTTGTCTAAGTCTTGACTCTACTTTGATGGAAAAAAATGATTGAAATACGTTAAATCACTCTCTATTTCTTTTTGTAATTTGCCTCGTTCATATCAATTCAACGGCTTAAAAAAGAACACGTCATCAAGATTTTCATGTTTCAACTCATATCCTCTAAAAAGCTATCTCTCACTATGTGAAGGACGCGACAGTAGGAAAATGGCTTTCGCAGCGACGCTCTTCGTTCCACCTCCAGTAGCCGTCCGATCTCCGGCTAGATTCCTTGGCCGTCTCTCAATTCCTTGCCTGCTCCAAGTTCTTCCGACTAATGGTGCAGCGAGTCCCCGGCAAGTGAAGAGGGCAATTGTAGCAAATGCTTCGCCGGGAAACGGTGGCGTTAAGGCCGAGGAAGAAGACGGAGTTTCTCTGGGTACTATGAAGCTTCCCGTAGATACCGATCTCGCTAGATTCGAAACTCTTCTATTTCAGGTAAATTTGTAGCATGCAATAGCTGGAATAGCTCAGTTGGTTAGAGCGTGTGGCTGTTAACCACAAGGTCGGAGGTTCGACCCCTCCTTCTAGCGATCTTTTCTTTAACTTTTACTTTTTTTTTTTGTTTTGCTACAACAGTGGGCGAATAGTCTTTGCCAAGGAGCCAATCTACCTCTACCTGTTCCTCTCAAGGTACTAATCTTGCGATTACTCAAAAATTATATGTCAACAAATTTGGCTACGGATCATATAAATTGTAAAAAGCTAAGAAGCCACTTTTTTTTTTGTTATAGGTGGACAGAATAAGCGGAGGAGCGAGGTTAGGATTCATAGTGATGGAAGATGAAGGCAAGACCGATGTTCCGGTTTACATTGACTGTTTGGTTTTCCAAACAACAGAGAATGGTGTAGTGTTCCAAGCGACGCGTAATGGGCGGAAGAAAGATAAAGCACCTCCGGGAGAAGAAAGAATCATGAGAAGTCTCTTAGGAGCCCTCAAAAAAGCTGTGGAGATTGCTCGAGTCACATAAACATTTGCCTCTTTCAGTTGAAACCGAATTTCGAATATCTCTTTTGCTCTACGTCTTTCTAGTTTCTTACTGCTACTACTACTTATCTGAGACATGATCACTGGTAAATAATAAAGTTTTAAAGTTTGGGGTCACATGAGGAAACAACACTAGCAACTAAAGTATTATGCTATAAATAATCGTGTTGCGGAGCTATCAACAAATGACAATTTGGCCGAGTGGTCTAAGGCGCCAGATTTAGGCTCTGGTCCGAAAGGGCGTGGGTTCAAATCCCACAGTTGTCAAATATTTTTTTTATATTCTTTTGTCCAGATATCGTTAAAACGTCGTCGTTACAAAGTGGGCCGAAGAACCCAACAAGTAAGATTCGGCCCAAATTTACGTGGAAACCCTAAACGCTCGTTTTCTCACTAAGAAGTCTCATAAACCCTAATATATAAAAGCGATTTCTGATTCTTCCATCGTTTCTCTCTTGCAAAACTCTGTGTGTAGGCGGAACTACAGAACCAAGAGCCTCTTTCTAATCGGAGTTACTTTAATCCCCTTGAACCATGGTAAGCCTCTTCTGCGAAAAGTTTTCATCTTTTCTCCGATTATCTCAGATTGGTTTGAGAATACATATGTAGATTTTGGTTGTTCCATTGTTTCTTCGAGTCTTTTGGAGTTAAGAAAATATCTATCTTTCTTTGTTTTGGATCCTGTAGCTGTTGTTTAATTGGATTTGTGAGAAAATGCCTTTTTTATTGTCTAAGCTTGTAATCTGAATTTGCTATGATTATTAGATTATCATTGAGTTCGATTTGAAGTGATATTAGAGATTGGGTTTATGAATCATGCGTTAATGTAATTCTTGAAGCGTAATGTAATTGAGTGTTAATGTGTATTTTGTATAGTCAAAGAGAAAGACTAAAGAGCCAAAGGTCGATGTTGTGACTCTTGGACCATCTGTTCGTGAGGGAGAGCAAGTTTTCGGTGTTGTCCACATCTTTGCTTCATTCAACGACACTTTCATTGTGAGTTTCTGTCTAAATTGAGATTCCATTTCATCATTTATGCTGTTGGAAACTGACCTCGTATATCTCCAATTCCAGCATGTTACTGATTTGTCTGGTCGTGAAACTCTTGTCCGTATCACCGGTAAGCATCTTTTGATTTCTTCACTGGTCCTTGCTCATTCCTCTATATGTGGAACGAGACCACAAATGTTATACTCTTTTGTGGATATGACTTGTTAGATGAATTGTTATGTAGTGTCTCAATTCTCTTGATTAGTTCTTGTTGTCCTAAACATTTCGATAACTTTCCTCTTTTGATTTTGATTAGGTGGAATGAAGGTGAAAGCTGATAGAGATGAGTCCTCACCTTACGCAGCTATGCTTGCAGCACAGGATGTTGCTCAGCGATGCAAGGTACTTACTACATATATGACCTGAGACATTCATTACAAAACTAAATTCCTCATCCTTTTTAATGAATGTAAACTACTATTCTAAACACAGGAACTTGGTATCACTGCCATGCATGTGAAGCTCCGTGCCACAGGTGGAAACAAGACCAAGACACCTGGTCCTGGAGCACAGTCTGCCCTTAGAGCCCTTGCTCGTTCCGGCATGAAAATAGGCCGTATTGGTAAGCTTCATAACCCATAGTCTTATCTCAGCTATTTTCCCTTTTGTATTGTTTCCTCATCATTTCTAACACCGTACTTGTTGTTGCAGAGGATGTTACTCCCATCCCAACAGACAGTACCCGCAGAAAGGGTGGTAGAAGAGGAAGAAGGCTCTGAGTTTTTCTCGCATTGTGGGATGTTTTCTATTTAGCTCCATGTGTTTCATTTTGTCTGAACCATTTTTGTTTGTGTTAGATTGTTGAAGAGCTTTGGAGTTTAACACTTTTTGTTAATTTAATCAACATTTTTCTACTTTGATATGTGAGTTTGGCCTTAAATTAGTATAATTGGCTTCCATGATTGCTATGATGTTTTGAGTTGTCATGCCCTTCTCACCGGGAAATTTGGTTATTCCAAATTCATCCAAAATGTTCAATGCTGCGAAAAACAGTACCCAGATCATGTGGTAATTCGTAAGGTGAAACTTCATTTTTCGATACTGTTTATCATTATTGTATTCAAGTTAAAAATTATAACAGCAAGATAATGGAAGTTTGAGAGGAAAATGATAGTGTTCTCTCATTCCCCAACTCAAACCTGATAATTACCATGTCTAGTTCAAGTGATGGAACAAAACACAAATCAAGAATAGTTAAATCATACATGTGTGAACTTAAACTTTTAATCATTGAAGTTATCAATCAGCTCACGAGGCAATTCATATGCGAATCAAAAGATGGATTTCTTGAAACTTAAGAACACTACTGTGTTCAATATACAAATTATGACCACAAGATTTGATCATAAACTTAATTTTTACAATGGAAGTTAGAGAGCGAAAATGATGCGTTCTCGTCTCCAAATCAAACCATGACCAGTTCACTGATCCAGAGTAAAATAGGACTTCATGTGGTGGAACAGAACAACAATCAAGAAGAGTAGTTAAATCATCATACATGTATATTGCTTTATTTTTTTTTGTTTGTTTGTGCAAATTGTGTTTTGTTGATAATCAACGCACACTATGATCCATACGTTAATGGGCTTTGGAATTGAGGGCCCATTGTAATAATCAACACAAAACCCTAAGAAATGGATAAAGTATAAAGCTTCATTTTTTACACTGCAAACGCCGTTTCGAGACTTCCGGCGAAGAAGACGAACGCAAAGATGCAGATTTTCGTGAAAACGCTAACCGGCAAGACCATCACCCTCGAGGTCGAGAGCAGTGACACCATCGACAATGTCAAGGCCAAGATCCAGGACAAAGAAGGTATATTTTCTAATGCTTTTTAAAAATTGTAACTTTGAAATTGTGATCTCTTAGTGATTCGTTTTTGCTCTGTTTCAGGAATTCCTCCGGACCAGCAGAGGTTGATCTTCGCCGGAAAACAGCTTGAAGATGGTCGTACCTTGGCTGACTACAACATCCAGAAAGGTCTCTTTCTCGAATTTGAATGTTTTGGATTCTTTAGAAAATGAAACTAGTATAGCTATGATTGTTTTGTTGATCCAATTCTGTTTTGTTTACTATAAAACAGAGTCGACTTTGCATCTTGTTCTGAGGCTTAGGGGAGGTATCATTGAGCCTTCATTGATGATGTTGGCTCGTAAGTATAACCAAGACAAAATGATTTGTCGCAAGTAAGATCTCTGATCTTTTCTCTTTGTTGTTCTAAGTGTACCATGTCCATGTGTGATGATTATAGTAAAAATGGGGAATTAACTTAGGGGTGAACTATTATTCATTTTCTACGTGGATTATGATTCTCTTAGTTTGCTGATAAATGTATTGAAATCTATCTAGTTCTTTCACTGTAACACTATGGTTGTGTGAAAACTGTGTCTCATGTTTGAGTTGTTAACCTTGTTGGTTTAGGTGTTATGCTCGTCTCCACCCAAGAGCTGTGAACTGCAGGAAGAAGAAGTGTGGCCATAGCAACCAGGTTTGGTTTTTTGTCTCTTTAGATTTTAAAATTCCACAGAATTTGTTTGATTTGTTAGTTGTTAAGTGTGATTTTCTGTTTATTTTTGCAGTTGAGGCCAAAGAAGAAGATCAAGTGATCTTTTGTTCACCAAAAGCTTATTTACGTTATTTTTGTGTTTGCTTTGAGAAAGACTCCTCTATTGTTCTGACACAAACCTTGTTTCAGTGAATTTTGATTTTACGATTATTGTTTAGTAAATCTGATTTTTGGCTTTTTTTCTTCATCAATTCTAAAATCTCTTGCAAAGTTTCTTCAAATTAGAGTTCTGCAATCCGAAATATAAATTTAAGAGCCCCATTATTCATCTGTTAACAGTCTGTGTTCCAAGCATTGAGACTCTCTATGGTAACAGTCTATGTTCCATTGTTAAATCACATACAAGCATGCATTCTCTTATACTCTTGACGTTATCACTCTTCACGAAAGCTCCAAAGAGTGATCATTCGGTACTAGAGAGCTTGTTTATGTGTAAAGAGTGTAATATCATAAACAAGCAAATATATCAAAGATTCTTATTAAGAGATACGTAATTATCCATCTATCAATATCCCAATAAGCTTTGACTTTCAAGAGTTGACCTCAGATCTTCATGCTATCTTTTCTTTTTAAATTTGAATAAGTCGAAACTAACTAGTATAGAATTAGAAACGAAAGCATATCTCAAAGAATCTTTTTATTGGTAGACGAGATTACCACAAATCTCAAACAAAATAATTCAACGACAATTGCTAAAAAAGTGATCATCAAAACGAATTCATAAACTAAAAAGCAAAACAAAACCAAAAGACTATTAAACTATTGATGAATAAGATCAATGTGACTCTTTGTTAGAGTTCATCATAATCTTAAACTCTTCAAAATTAACAAAACCATCACTGTCTTTATCAACGGTTTGAACCATCACAACACAATCTTCCATTGTATGCTTCTCTCCAAGTCGTTTCAATACCACATGAATCTCACTCGCTGAGATCTTTCCATCACCATCCATATCATACAAATCGAAAGCTTCTTTCATAACAACTTCTTCTTCGGTATCTTTTTCTCCTCCACCATTGACCATCAAACACGAAGCAAACTCCACATCATCAATTTGACCATCACCATCGACATCAAGAACTATAAACATCTTATCAATTTCTTCTGATGTTATTTGAGGAGAAAAAACGCGAATCGCCTCTGCGAATTCGTCCCATAAAATTTTTCCATCTTTGTTTTTGTCAACACTTTCGAAAATCTCTGCCATAGACATTGAATGAGTAATATTATGGTGATAGATATTGAATTTTTGTTTGTGAGAAAGTCAAAACCTTAGTATTTATATTTATAGAAAACGAATGTTATTGTTTTGATTCCTAAAAGATTTGGTTGAATCCTAAAAGATTTGGTTTTGTGAAGTGATTTCCTTTTTACATAAATTTCTATTTCTTTTTTAAAAATAATAAACTTTATGGTTTTTGAAAATAGAAAACGCAAAGATCGTTTCCTATTTTTCTTGTTGTTTTGAAAACATTTTTTTTTTAATAATCTATCATCACATGATTTAATTTTATAAGATTATATTAGAAAAATTTGATAGTGGGCTTCTTCCTATAATTATTATTTTCTTAAAATAAATTTCAAATCTCTGTTACATATACATCTCTTAAGCGCATTATAAAAATGTCACTTACAAAAACGAATAGTTTAACCATGTTAGTAGATTATTTGTTAAAACACTTGCACCTGATTGATAACCAACGACATATTCTTGATGTTTGGTCTAAACTTATTTTTATTGAGAGACTAAAGACAGAAAGATACAACAGTCGATACATAAAGTATGGACATCACAACCAAATTGTTCGTAAACACAGAAACTCCCACATTTTTCTTCCTAATTTCACAGTATCTCTCAGTTACTATACTGAAGATGAAAATATAAGAAAAAGTGAGAAAGAGAGAAGACGGTATAGCTAAACTATAGAGAGAAGAGCTAAATTAAAGAGCTCCATCATTCATTTGCAGAGGACGATCCATATTCCAAGCATTGAGACTCTCTATGGTCACAGTTTGTGTTCCATTGTTAAAGACATACAAATGTGCATTCTCTTTTACTGCTTTCACTGGATACACTCTTGATGTTATCACCGTTTTACCTAATGCTCCAAAGCTCTCTACTACTGAATGATCAATCTGTAACAATTAAATTCCATTTTATGTCACGTTACATAATAACATAAACAAGCAAAAATATTAAAGATTCGTTCATATATACACGTACCAAACTCCTTAGAGAGATCCTTCCATCAGCCATATCAACATCCACAAAACCAGCAAACGATGGTTTATACATCCTATCTTTTGCGAGTAAACCCGTGTCTTGCTTTAACGACGACCTATAACAAAGAAGTTCAAAAATATAATGTTACATTATAACTAATGGAAAGCATATTGTATAATAGTATGTAATTATAAAGCATATATATATAGAGAGAGAGAAATCATGCATGGAAACGTACGGTCTAGCATCGGAGCACATGAGAACTTTAGGCTTATGAGTTTTAGTGTCGTTGAAGACTCTAAAGAAGACAGGAGTGTACTCTTCCAAATCAGGAGTCGCTAATGTGATCAGACCAAAAGGTCCTACACCGCCTCTCACATTCGAGCCTTTAATGTTACACAATTCCAATGGTTTCCACGTGAAACTCGGATCGAATATCTCAGCTTTCTCTAGACTTCCAACATAGAACGTTACTTCCACATCGGCTTGAGCAGGAGTGATTCCTTTGACTTCTATGCGTTGACCCATCTTGATGTCATGATTGTTCATTCGGACGTAGTTACCTCTTAATGACTCTATCTCTTCAACAGGCCAAAACACAAGTTGCTTCTTGCTTGAATCAAGGAGCACCGTTCTTGGAATCACCTATAAATTCATTACATAATTTAACATAAAATTTCATTATATTAACAAAGGTATGGGTTTTAAATTAATTAGCTAGATACCTGAAGACCAGCCCAACCCTTCAAAATATCATCTTCAACGGTGTCAGATTCATTAGCCCAACCCCATAAGATTCTTCTGTTCTTTTTGTAGTCAAAGAATGTCTTGGAAGCGTAGAAATTACCGTAATCGAATCTTAAACCCTCCCAACCATCGGGAGTATTACCGTCCGGTATGTACCGGTCCTTCTTAAGATCGTATTTACCAAGCGTGTAATACTCGTACCGGGTAATGTCCAAGCTAACCTTCAACACATGCTTGGTGTTTGGACCGACGTAATCCAAGTCCAAACCGTTTCGGAAATCGGTTAAGGAAACCGGGAAGAAATCAGGACATTCCCACATACCGGTTGACTGTTTAGAGTGAACCGGGTGCTTAGCTTTGACCCAATGCTTGAAATCTCGGCTTCTGTAGATGTAAGCAATTCCTCTACGCTTTCTTTTTGACCCTACCACGGTTCTCCAATGCCCGTCTTTGGAGAACCAAGCGGTTGTCGGGTCACGGAATGCTGAACCGTTCATTGTATAGTCTGGGATTGCAATCGGGTTATCGTCCGGTTTAATCCATTTCCTTAGGTATGGGTCTGATGGGTCCTCTGGGATTGCATAGTTTTGCAACTGAGTTTCGTTCTGGTTAACACCGGTATAGAGGATAATCGGTCCTTTTCCCGGTACGATTGTTATTGAACCGGACCATGTACCTCCGATGTCGAACCATTTTGAAGGACTAAGAGCCGGTTCAAGAGCCTCCCAGTTAACCAAGTCTTTAGAAACCGAATGGGCCCATATAATATTACCCCAAACCGCACCTTTGGTGTTATATTGGTAGAAGAGATGGTAGAGACCTTTGTAGTATACTGGACCTGTTTTCGAAAAACCATAAATTAACTAGAGTATCTCGTATGCAATTAACGATGTGTAATAAGACCCAAAAATTATAAAAACTCACCATTTGGATCTATATAAGGATTGTTGAGAATGCCACATGGAAACAAACAAAAACAAAAACGAGGTTAGTTTAGTTTGAGTTCATCATAATTAGATTATGATTTCGAGGGAAATAAGATAAGACAAGAGGATTCGAGAATACATAAAAATCACATGAAATTGAAGTCTTTGGTAGAACAAGTTGAAGATGAAATTAATTTCATGTGATTTTTCCATAGAAAAAAACAAACATAGCAGTGTTCTCACGTTATATATGCTGTGTTTTATATTGGTGAAATGTGAATGTCTAAAGATATAACTTTAATTAATATTCTATATACAAAAAAATTATACATAGGCAACAAGGAATAATATAAATAGCCCATGCAAAAATTAGTTTCTCCCCTGCACTTTCATGACGTAATTATCATACGTGAGATTATTAAGGAACGGAGAAGTTTTTTTTTTTTTTTTGACCTAGAT
>Ga0041059_1003252_pt1 | contig 11284 bp, 5 predicted proteins | sample AraColnosormetaG_FD_56232 | JGI IMG/M metagenome (GOLD analysis project Ga0041059, IMG submission 56232) | Arabidopsis roots microbial communities from North Carolina, USA - Col MF nosort | ecosystem: Host-associated > Plants > Roots > Unclassified | place: USA: North Carolina | collected 2013-09-02 | reverse complement strand
TTTTAATAAATTACTATAAATGAATGCTTAAACAAATATATATATATATATATATATATTCAGCGAATGTAATTGAAAAGAGAATCTATTGGATTAATATTAAGTTGAAGTTGAGCTAAAGAAAAAAAAAACAATTGAAAAGAGAATGTAGTTTGGGCCTCTATTGTCTTTAGGGGTCTCTCTGATAGTAAAAAAGGCACTGCCACTTCTGTGAAAATTCAGAGAGTGAATGGCAAATTGTCACCGGTGACGTCATCAAGACAGCAACAACTACTAATTCCACCTCGATGGTTTATGAGACATCTAAGCATTAAAACATCTCTTTTTTTTTCTTTCTCCCAATTTCTCATCTACCTTTTCTTGTTAATAACAAATGAAAATCAGTTTTTTGACAAACAAAAAACAAAAATTCATTTTTTTATATTATGTTTTCACTCGAAAGTTGCAGCCTACCACAAATATTTACTTTATTACCACCTATAGTTTATGTACCATCTAAGTTACTAGGGATGTGTCTATATTCATTTGGTATATAGCAAATGTTTTTTCCACAAGAAACATAGACGAAACAAATTTTCAATAAATGTTATGTGTGTTCTCACATGGTATCAACGTTACACATTAAGAAAAAAAAAATCAACGTTACAAAACTTTGAGTGTTTGTTTATTTGTCTTTATTTGACCATGGACGAGAATGGCATCACATGAAATGTCTCTACCAATGGTTATGTGCTATATACCACCAATATTCATAAATATGATTTATCAGAACTTTACATAAAATTCTGCTATCAGTATTTTTTATTTATTTAATGGTAATAACTATGCTGATTAAATTTTAAAATCAGTATCAATTAAGAAAAACAGTGATTTTGTGGACTGATATATTGGTCGACAACCGATAAATTGATCGTTCGTGATTGATGACATGTGAACTATTTTGTATTTTTGTTAGTTTCGTGGATCATGAACACAAATAATATGTTTTTCACTACAAAATCTCACTCAGTCGGATTTTTCTTTTTAAACTTGTAAATTGTACAAACCATACAATAAGAGGCTATCTACGGTCCATCTTCCCGCAGAACTTTCATTATCCTTTTGTAACATACTGGCAGTTACATTTAAAAAAACTGTCAAGATTACTTGAAATCATTCGGTGTGGTGCCTTCTAAAAACCTCCCAATGCTCAAATTATATCTTTATTTTATTTTATTGTGGTCAAAGTATTACGATGTTCTTTTAGTGATTCAGTATAATGTTCATAGTTTTTCTGTTAAAAATATCATAGTAATTATAGATCGTTTTTATGGGGAAAAAAAAACTTAGTACATAGTAAAAGTAGTTAATAATCTATTAAAAAATAATATGGTTTGGACCTTTTTGCACCCACTAAAATATCAGTATATAACTAAGTTAAATCTTTAAATTAGTAATTACGAATTGCTTGATGTTAAATTAAAGTGTTAATGAGTTTTTCAGAATTTAATTTAACATGATAAATAATAAAATAATCTAAATATTAAAGAGTTTATTAGAAAATAGGCATTTGTCTTGGTTATATATTTATTTTAAGGTATTTCCTTACATGATTTTCGAAAGAGGTACTTTTCTCTTGTGAAAAGTCATCCTTATCCTCCTCTCATTTGCATTATCTTTTACCCAATTGAAGCAATAAGTCGTGTCTGTTTCCTATATTCGATATTTGCATCACCAATTGAAGCAATAAATCGTGTGTGTTCCCTATATTCAATTGAAACAATGGCGATATATGCATCATCTTCTAAATCGCCACTCCTGCAAAGACAACAACTCGGATTTTCAAGAATCCAAGTTTTTATATGGAAAATCACTGAGAGAGAGATCATTGTGAGGGATTTAAACCGGTTTCATCATTTCAAGAATGGACTTGTGGTGATTACTGGTAATTTGAAAAAGACAGGTGAGACGATATTCAAAAACCGGTTTCAACTCATTGTTATTTGTGAACCGATTTATTCTTGGTATAGGAAGACTCTGGGTGGGAAAAGATTCCAACTTTGCTTACGAAGGTTAAGTCGCAACAAAGAAAGCTTCTTTATTTCCGCCATGGACACAGCCTATCGTAGTCATGTGGACAGAACTGAAATTCTCTAAAATCAGAACCGAAATTCCACAAAATCAGAACTAAAGTTCCATAAAATCTATAAATTTTTTCGATTGGGTTCCCTATATATTATCTTAGGGTTTAGTATTGTGTAATTAAAAAGAAAAATTAAGTTTGCTTGAAAAACAAAGAAGAAATCGATTTAATCAGATTTTGCAACTATGTTCGATAAAGAAGAAGAAGAAAGAAGACGATGAAGAAGAAGAGAAGGAAAAAAAGACAGGGACAAAATTGTCCCGATTGAAGCAATAAATCGACACTGTTGTATTCAACTGTGGAAAATACCTATTTTGAAATAACTTTATTTAAAATGCCTATTTTAAATATAAGCTCAATATTAAACACCTTGAACTTATGTGTATTTATTATTTGTGTGTACGGGAAGCAATACCAGAAAATGAAAATCTCTTTTATTTATTGACAATCCATAATCCTACAAATCCTCTAACTTCTAGACTTATGCCGTTATTAAATATTTTAATATATATATATACATATATATTTTTAATAATTATATTTAGGAACGTCTTTTAATTTATCTCCGAGGGTACACTTTTTTTCTTTATCTCTTTTGTTTTTATCTAAAAACAAACTTTTAGGATATTACCTCACGAAAAAAACAATAAATTATTCGTCTAGCACCATCGGAAAAAGACAAAAGACTTCGACTACCCCACTCAGTGGCACAATCCTGTAATTTCTACTAAACATTGATACCCTTTCTCGAATTCATCGTGTTCTTTGTTTTTAATAAGATGGTACTTTTTCCTCATTTTTCAATCTTTTTTTCACCAAGAAGCAGAGAAAAGAAACATTAAAGCAGAGAAAAAACAAAGACAAATAATCTCCATTTGCTTTCTTCTCCATCTTCTTCTAATTTTCTTCAAGTTTTATCAATGGCTGGTGTTACTGGAATCTTAAAGCTTGAAGCTTGGAGCATCTTGTGAAGAAGATTAACTAGTTTCTTGTATTTTTCTTTTCTGGGGTTTTGAGTTTTTTTTTCTCTTCCTTATTACCGGAAGTAATGGCATGTCGGAGTATGATCGCTTTTAGTTTAGATCCTGAAAGAAAACAAAGTGGAGGACTTAGGACAAAACAAGCTGGAAGAGGATCTTGCCGTGGAAGTTAGTCTTTGTTCAAATCCATTTTCCTCTTAAAGAATGTAATAATGGGTTTTTATTGATTGTTGTAGATTTGTTAAAAAGTTTTGTTTTTAGACCTAAAGTTTCGATTTTTTTCTTCTGGGCAGTTTGAAATTGCACTGTTGCAAGTGAAAAAGTTTGTTCTTGTTGGAGCTTAAAGAAGAGAGAAGAGAAAGAGAAAAGCTATGGGAGTTTTACTAAGAGAAGCTTTAAGGTCTATGTGTGTTAATAATCAATGGTCTTATGCTGTTTTCTGGAAAATTGGCTGTCAAAATTCTAGGTACCACTCTTATTCTCCTAATTCTAATAAAGTGTCAAACTTTATTCAGTCAAATATATTCAGTGTTTGTTAGTTTAAAGTTTGAGAATTTTTTGATAAGGGTTTAAAACTCAGATCTCGAGGATGACTAGAATTATTTATCTCTGTTTAATTCTTGGAGTTTTGTGTTTGGTTTGATCTTGTTTGTCTTAAAGAATCTTTCGATTTGTAGTTGTTTTGTCGACAATAACTATATCCTTATTATTTGTTTATGAATTGTCTAAAGAGTTCAAGTTCTTTAACTCTCTTGTCATTTCAATTTTTATTTCTTGTCTTTGTTCGTTTTGTCTTTGTTTAGCCCAAAATCTTTTGTAATCGTCTTTTTGTGGTATTCTAACTTAAACGATTGTTGCATATTTTTGTCATGTGTATTCTAATTTTTTTTTTTTGATGTGTTTTTTTTACTTGTTTTTGTGCAGCTTGTTGATTTGGGAGGAATGTTACAATGAAACCGAATCGAGCTCGAATCCTAGAAGACTTTGTGGACTTGGTGTTGATACACAAGGGAATGAGAAAGTTCAGTTGCTTACAAACCGAATGATGTTGAACAATCGAATCATTTTGGTAGGTGAAGGTCTAGTTGGCCGAGCTGCATTTACTGGACATCATCAATGGATTCTAGCTAACAGTTTTAACCGCGATGTTCATCCACCCGAGGTTATTAATGAGATGCTTCTCCAATTCTCTGCTGGTATTCAGGTTTGATACTTTCTTCATGTTTTGAACATCCTAAGTTAGGCTTCTTTAGTGTATATATATGTTCAAGCTCATAAGAACTGTTTGTGTGTGCTTATTTTGTTTGTTCTTCAGACTGTTGCAGTTTTTCCGGTTGTTCCTCACGGTGTTGTTCAGCTCGGTTCCTCTCTGCCTGTAAGTTCAAGTTACATTGTTATGTGAAGTGAGATTCTTGTTCTTGATTTAACTGTGAATTGTTTTTTGTGTGTTCAGATTATGGAGAACTTGGGGTTTGTGAATGACGTGAAGGGTCTTATCCTGCAGCTCGGATGTGTTCCGGGGGCTCTCTTATCTGAAAACTACAGAACATATGAACCTGCTGCTGATTTTATTGGAGTGCCAGTGTCTCGGATAATACCTTCTCAAGGACATAAGATCCTCCAATCTTCGGCTTTCGTAGCTGAAACTAGCAAACAACATTTCAACTCCACTGGATCATCAGATCATCAAATGGTTGAAGAATCTCCCTGTAATCTTGTGGATGAACATGAAGGAGGATGGCAAAGCACAACAGGATTTCTAACAGCTGGAGAAGTTGCAGTACCTTCAAATCCAGATGCGTGGCTGAATCAAAACTTCTCTTGTATGTCTAATGTGGATGCAGCAGAGCAGCAACAAATCCCATGTGAAGACATCAGTTCGAAACGCTCGCTTGGAAGCGACGACTTGTTTGATATGTTGGGTTTGGATGATAAGAACAAAGGTTGTGACAACAGTTGGGGAGTTTCACAGATGAGAACAGAAGTACTCACTAGAGAGTTATCCGACTTTCGGATCATTCAAGAAATGGACCCTGAGTTCGGTTCTTCGGGGTATGAACTTTCAGGAACAGATCATCTGTTAGATGCCGTGGTCTCGGGTGCTTGCTCCTCCACAAAGCAGATCTCAGACGAAACTTCCGAGTCCTGCAAAACCACCTTGACTAAAGTTAGTAATTCTTCGGTTACCACGCCGTCTCACAGTAGCCCTCAAGGTAGCCAGTTATTTGAGAAGAAACATGGGCAACCATTGGGGCCATCATCGGTCTACGGGTCTCAGATAAGTTCTTGGGTTGAACAAGCGCACAGCTTGAAGCGTGAGGGCAGTCCAAGGATGGTGAACAAGAATGAAACTGCAAAACCGGCTAATAACCGGAAAAGGCTTAAACCAGGAGAGAACCCAAGACCAAGGCCTAAAGATCGCCAAATGATCCAAGATCGTGTCAAAGAGCTGCGTGAAATAATACCAAACGGTGCAAAAGTAAGTGAAAAACTTATCTGTTCTTGGCAAATTAAACAATCCCTAAGAAAGGTTATTACTAACAAAGAGTACATGTGGTTTTTATTTAACAGTGTAGCATTGATGCACTCCTTGAACGTACAATCAAGCACATGCTCTTCTTGCAAAATGTCTCCAAGCATTCTGATAAGCTGAAGCAAACCGGGGAATCCAAGGTATAACATAAAACAATAATATTTTGGTGTCTCTCATGGATTCTTGATCTAACGTTTGTTGTATTGTTATAAGATTATGAAAGAGGACGGTGGAGGAGCAACATGGGCTTTCGAAGTAGGGTCAAAGTCTATGGTGTGTCCAATTGTCGTAGAAGATATAAACCCGCCTCGCATTTTCCAAGTCGAGGTAACATTTCTGCCTAAGGTTCTTAATAAAAAACACTCAAGATCTCGGTTTTGATCGAACGTTTTCTGGTTTTGTAACAGATGTTATGCGAGCAACGAGGATTCTTTCTAGAAATCGCAGATTGGATCAGAAGCTTAGGGTTAACGATCTTGAAGGGAGTCATCGAAACTCGAGTAGACAAGATTTGGGCTCGCTTCACTGTTGAGGTATATTATATAAGTTACACAAGGTTGTTTAACTTGGAAAGATGAGATTGTGTTAGAATGTATCTTATTTAAACTGAAACCGGGTCGATATTGGATTGTAGGCGAGTCGCGACGTGACGAGGATGGAAATATTCATGCAACTAGTGAATATTTTGGAGCAGACAATGAAATGTGGAGGAAACTCTAAGACTATTTTGGATGGTATCAAAGCTACAATGCCTTTACCGGTTACTGGTGGCTGTTCAATGTAATGACACAAATTATTGACCGTACCGGATTGCTCCGGTTTAATAAACCGGGCTGGTTAAAAGCTTGATTCATATAGAGGTTACGAGCGGACCGCTCTCAAGGATTTTAGGCTCGCTATGACTAACTAAAAAGTCAGTCTAAACCAGAGATGATGATTTTTAAGTGTGTTTTTTTTTCTCAACTTTATGTTTTGTACATTAGTTGCGAATTTTCATTTGTGTGGAATTTTTTAATTTTAATTCAGTTTTGGAGTTGTAAAAAATTTAGTTAAATTGTTTAAAATTATTCTCGACCAGTAAGAGTTCAAACAATTCACGGATTTCAAGACCGGTAAAAAGAACCGGTCCATCAACAGCTTTAACAGTACACAACAAAGCTTCACATGTTACAAGTACCTTTATGTTACTTTGATTAGTAACTCTATGTATATAATTAGCTTATTATTAAAAAAAAAAACACAAGAAGCTCTACTTTCAATAAAACACACTCTTTATTAAGAAACGTGAGGCCTATAGAAGAAAAGCTAATAATAGTTAGTTATAATACTTTTGTTAACAGCCTTATAATGTGCTATCATGTGAATTCATAATCTCTAATGGATGTCTTAATCCATTCCTAATATTTACATTTTCTTCATACTACTAATTAGTGGATCAAACTTAGTCCAACATCAAATTCTCAAAACTGCGTTTTTGTTTGTTGTCTCAAAAATGCTTTATTTACACTTTTGAGGTACCTAAACTTTGCTGCAAAAGGTGCATGAACATCTTTGTGTCTTGCTTTAGCCATCTCTCCACTCTATAGATTATGATGGGATAATCGACAGCACATTATGATTCACTAAAATTCATTATATTTTTCTTGGGCCCTTCAATTTTCTTCCTCACTTTTAAAATATGCTTCCAATAATACTTTATCAACAGTCTACTAGAGATGATTTCCCACTAGGCTACAGATGTATATATTCTTTTATATAAACGGTGTAACCTTTTTCAGTTGTAAATATTAACCAGAACTTGTATACTATCAGTGACCAAAATAAAATAAATTAAAGTTGTATACTAGGTAACATAGGTTTTCTTAACTAAATAAATTTATATAGGAAATCTAAATTATTAAGGTATGCAGCAAGATTTGTCTTGTGTGGAGGAAAAGAAATGAGCCAAGATCCCATTATCCTCTAATATGATATGATTAGCTAATTTTGATAAATTTAGAAAATGAGATAATTTTTTCTTTGATACTGTAACTAGAACATATGCATATTTTGTAAAATATAAAAATGATAGGTTTCTATTGATAGCAAACTTTTCTTACTAGAGTGAATGTTTTTTCACTTCTAGCGAATCTTTTTTTTTGTTGGATAAACACTTTTAGCGAATCTTTTATATAGTAAAGCAGAAGCAAAGAAAACAACTATTTGCTACAGATGGATTTACTTAGCTTTTGTTTTGGTTATTGTACAAAACACTATATACATACCTTTATAGTAAGTAAACTAGTAATTATTCTTACCACATTGATCATTATAAAAGTCTCTAAACTTGAAAATTTGAGAGATATTTTTTTTGCCAAAGCAAAATTTGAGAGATATATATTGAACGTGTTTCACTAATGTTTTTTAACATTTTCCAAACTGACTAGTGTAAAGTTGTTAAGATTTGATGCTATTCATGGATGGGATCGGAAGTGACAGAAATGGATGTTACCAATGTTTTCTTGCATGGTTAATTGAAAAACGAGATATGCATGAATCTACCTTAAATACACCTCTAATTTTCTACCAACACATCTTATTTATAGACTGCATAAGTTATATGTCGTGCGTACTTATGGTTTCATGCCGTCCTTGGCTGATACTACCTTGTTCGTTAAAGAAATGAATCATTTTTCTACATTGCTGGTATATCGTAGCTATAGCTAGTAATAACTCTTTTGAATCTCTTTTTGTTGTTTTGCGCAGAGAGTTCAACATGAAGGATTTAAGTCTCTTATGCTTATTTTTTAGAGTATAAGTGGCAAGTTCGTGTAAGGAAATATCTATGTGTTGAAGGCAGGATCTATCAGAAGACACTGCTTTTCGCTCATAAATCATGTTATGTTTCCAATGGACCCTTATGTTCATTTCAGCAAAGACAAGATAATTATATATTGGATTCACCAACGACATATCAATAGCATATTAGACGTTTTCTCTATCGTACTACAACAATATATCATCTATGGAGTTCACAGGTTAAGCCACTTTTTCAAGCTCCTACTCATGTTCGTGTAGGATAGAATACTAGATATGAGGCTACTAACACAATGCTTCAGGTCATGCATGATTCGAGAAGATCGATTTCTGGATTTTTTGTGACTACCTTGGTAATTCTTTGGTTTCTTGAATTAAAAAATAGCCATCCCAGTATAAGTACGTAGGTGTAGTATAGAATCAGAAGCCACCTATGAGCTTATATGGATTCATCAGTCGAACACATATTTGAAGATCTCTTTGGTTGCTAAGGCTAAACTCTTATATATGGACAATTAATAAGTCCGTTGTTCAGATTGCTTCCGATAGAGTCTTGATTAATGAACGTAATAAAGCCCATAGAGATTAACTGTCACACAATTTATCATCATCAAAAATGGTTTTTTCAAACCATTGATGCGTCAAGTAATAAACAACTAGCATGCATCTTGACTATTTAATGCATTGTATCAAGGTCCTTTTTCGCTATATCCTTTATCGAATGTCAATGTTAATTAAGCCTTTTTATCCTTCACGGTAGTTCTTTTTAAAAGGTTTGAGAAAACGTATTATAAGTATATTATTCTAGTGTATGAGGTAAGTTTAAGTTACATTATTCTAGCGAGCATATTAACTACTTCAAGCAAATGAGAATTGGCCTTTCATTAAAAAATTTTTGTTTTTTGAATTATTAAGAGGTCTTTCATAAAAACTTTACCTTTGTTCTTAACTCTCTTCAGCTCTTTGTTCATTGAGAGTTTGTTCTATTTAGCTCAAAAAGCTTTATCGAGATTTTTTTTGATAAAACGTGCATGAGTTTGTTCTTGTGATATTGTTGAGCTTGTTATCACTTAGTCATTGAGATGTGCTTGTTGTTTTAGCTTTCTCATTTGCATGACCATGTTGTGGGTCACAGAATTTGCTTGTTTGGCTCCGAGTAGCGTCATCCCCGTGTGGAGACAACTCCCGTTTAAGTTCGAATGAAATCTTAGTTTGTTCAAAAAAAAGTCATTGAGTTTGTGAGTGAAACTAATCAAGACTCGACTTATGGAAGAGAAACTGATATTATACTAAGTGGAGTTTGATTCCTTGTTAAAACACAGAGAGTGAGTGCGGTGACTCAGCACTTGCATTTTCCTTGTCATCTATTGCGCCCACTTCCTATAGAATTGAAGTACAAAACGATCAAATCATGAGACAATGCTAGTGTCAATGACATTTAGCTGTTAATGAATCATTTCTTTGCTTTTAAAAATGATTATTATTTATTTTTTAAAGTTGAAATCTTCTAATCTTCGTTATCGCATGCAAAACTATAATAAGATGTTTTAATCATGATTTAGGAAAAATATAAACGATATATAACCAAAGAGGTTTAATAGGAAACAAGATAGAAATAGCACGATATAAGGGCATGCGCTTCTTAGTTCTTATAGGACAACTTGTGGTTCTGTTTCCCATCATCACATGCCAAATAGATTTGATAAGAAGTTGGGTAAGTATATAATTATAGTATGTGGCTACTTTTTTTTCAAAGATACAACTCATCTACCTTATCACATGTCGTAATCCATATGGAGTTTCAGTATTAGTGCCCTTATATTTATATTTCTAGTGGTCATTGGTAGAGATCATTCCTAGAATGAGCTCCTCTATTTGTATAGCATAGAATTTCATGTAAAGAAAGTTTGTAAAGCTCATTTCATCAAGGTTCATCTTATTGATGAGTTACTTCTCTAAGTTGATAGTTGTACGGATCGAAAAGGGTAAACTCACTTTTCCTTATTTGGCTAGAAGTTGAGACCTAGTGAAGCCAAATCCAACGTGAAAGTAGAGGCTTCAAATTAATCTAAGCGATGTCGGTAACTTTGGTCCATCCATGATTGTACAACACTTACCTCTCTCTATGTTAGGAATAATTAAGCACAATATTTACGAACATCTTTTTACATTTCTCAGGGCGTTTAGAGTTTATATAATTATGTTATACCAAAAATTTTGTTTTTTATAGGAATGGAAATTTGAAACATATATATATATATATATATATATAATACAATAAAAATTTAGGTATATACTTTTATGTTTTTTAAGTTTTGTGAGAGTCGTAAACACTTTCATGTACACCTTGTACCCTGACCATGACATGTGTTGGCAGTGATGTGTTGGTTTAGAAAGTTAATGAGGAAGTCATTCTCATCACATCTATAGGAGTTTAATTGTTTTACTTGAGTTCGTCATGATTTTATTTTGACGTCCATCGTCAAATAAAGGAATATTTCAGGAGTTTTATGAACTATACAATTACAAAGAACATAAATGGACAAAATGAAATATGTTATTAAATATATCGAAAGAGAAATAATAATTTGTTTCATTAGAATTGAGTTGAAGTTCAACAAGCATGATCTAACCTTAAAAAGTACAATTTTGTTTAACTTTGTGCTCGAAATCAAGATATAGATCAGTAAAGTAAATAAATTATTGTGGTATACAACTTAGAAGTTTCATTTAAAAGTAATAATCATATTTGTTACGTTGATCAGATTCAAACGCCTCTATGGTTATAACATTCTATTGATTTTTTTTTTTTTTGTCATTAAATTTCATTAGGGATCACAGTGAGTTATATAA
>Ga0041059_1003251_pt1 | contig 11286 bp, 7 predicted proteins | sample AraColnosormetaG_FD_56232 | JGI IMG/M metagenome (GOLD analysis project Ga0041059, IMG submission 56232) | Arabidopsis roots microbial communities from North Carolina, USA - Col MF nosort | ecosystem: Host-associated > Plants > Roots > Unclassified | place: USA: North Carolina | collected 2013-09-02 | reverse complement strand
AAAAAAAAAAAAAAAAAAAAAAAAAAAAAAAAAATAGGTACCATGAATTACAACTACTTAAAACAAACATTTTTACTCCACACAGATCAAACGAACTAAACACAAGAGCTACCCGAATGCAAGATATGTTTAAGGGAAGCAGACCTGGAAACTGGTTTGCCTAAGTTTGATTTGTCCAGAAGAAAGATCTTAACCCACATCATGGAGCCGAGGCAACAAGTTCTATGTACAGTGTACACAAGAGCAAAGACAACTATACTAACAATCTAACATTACACATATAAACACTCAAATTGTTCAAAAGATGTTAAACCAGGGTAAAAACCTCAACTCAAAATCAATGAATTAACTATTATTTACAGGTCTAAAAACTCGCCTTGTTACTTGTTAGAAGTTATTTGATCAAGTATAGCTCAGTCACAACAAGCCACATCATTCACATAGACTAAACAACAAGCTCAAACTTGTTGACACAAATGCAGATTATATGCAGTAATTGACATAACAAATGATCAAAACTATGCAAATGTCATACATCTCGGGACAAGAAATAAGGAGTAAGAAGACAAGACATTAGATTTAAAATAAGAACTTGATAGTATAGTTGTCTTTGCTTGGATCAAATTCAGAATTTCTTTTTACAAAAAAAAAAAACATTTTTATTTTCTTAAGTGGTTTTATCTGGACCATTTCTTTACATATGTTTGAAGTCAACAATAATAACGTGCCCAACGTACACGGATATACAAACAATTGTCTATAAGCTATATCTTACAAGAACCTACATTTCAACAATAATAACGTGCCCAACGTACACGGATTTCATTCTCAGTTTCAGAGATGTTGAACTATATGGTCTGGAACACTTGCAGTGCCCAAAGATGGGTCCACAGGGGAAAAGTCAAATGATGTCACTTACAATTGTAATGAGCAGGGTTTGAAGATGAAACTCCATCTGACTCATCATTATCATGCAATTCTTCACTGATATTTATTTATCGAACCAGATGAAATCATTCTCTATCTTGCTGGAGATTGATCCTGATGAATTCAGAAAAGGCAGCTTGCAGTGACGTGTAATACAATCTGGAATAGTGTCAATATAGTTGTTCTTGAAATAAAATGGTCGAGGAAGATCAGGGTTTTGAATGTTTCTCATCTCCATCACCAGATTATGACAGAACCGAGAGCTCTCGAATATCTCTACAGGAAAGCTCACAATATTCTTGCACCCCAAAAAATCTAGTGTTTTGATATGTTCCAGCGTAGAGATCCCAGAAGAGATGCTTCTTAGCTTCATGCAGCTGTTCATCAATAGTTTATTGAGCTTTGAGAGTTTATCGATCCACAAAGGAACTTCTTCGATCTCTGTCCTGCTCAAATCCAACCATTCTATAGTTTTTGGAAGACATGGAAACGTCTTGAGGTTCTTGCAGCCTGACATGTCCAATGCTGCCAGACATGGCCAAGACGCGACTGTTGTGGGAATTTCTTCTATTGCAGTTTCTGACAGAGAGAGAAATCCAATCTTCGAAGAAATTTCTGGAAAACTCTCCAATCGTGAGCATCCATCAAGATTGAGGATGCTAAGGGACTCTAAGTCCATATTGCAGGGGATAATCTCTAGCTTTGAGCAATACTTCATGTCAAGAACAACCAATTTGTTGAGGTTCTTGATCGAGGAAGGTAACATCACCAAACTTCCACAATAACTGAGACAGAGTTCCTCGATATTTACCGCTTTCGAAAGATCAGGAATCTCTTTTAGATTCTCAGACTTACTTAAATCCATCTGCTTTAGACTTCTAAGAGGCTAAAAGAACCCACATGAAACAAAGAAAGAAAAACAATCAGATAATAATCTTATGCAATTTGAGAAAGGTGAGCTATTAAAATTAGCTTACTTGTGTTCCTTCCCACAGCTTCTCAAGCTGGCTCTCCCTTATGTTTATCACAACAAGAAACTGTGGACAAAAACTCAGAGGCATTGATGTCATGGGGAATGCATCCCAATGCAGCAGCCTAAGTTTACGGGGTAAATAATCCAAGCCTCGAGGTAAATGAAGCTCAGGTTGATCTTTACTCGAAGAGGACTTGTAGAATCTTAGAAACAACAGATTATGCATCCCACCAAAAGCTCTTTCATTCAGAAACAACTCATTGATCTTAGATATGTCCAAAGATATGCCCAAAACAGCTCCAGTACCCTGAAGCACAAAAATACCAATTGCAAGTATTGTTTATGTGCAAGTGTAGTGAACTTACAAATGAAAGTAACGTAGCAAAACATTTGACTTACAGTGTTATCAGCAAGTACATCATAAATCTCTGAAGCATCCATCAAGAATTGACGTTTGCCAGGCTCGGCAATAGATTGTTCGCAAACAATTTCTCGACCCAATTGTTCTAGCAAATTGTGCATCGTAATAGTACGATTGCATCTCGATATGTGTATGAGAGACCTACTGGTAAGGACTTGAAGCCCAAATGTGACATCCAAGCCAGAACTTGCAAGTATTTGCTTCACATAATCAACGTTCTCACCATTGAATAAACAAGCAATATGAAGGAATATGACCTTATCCTTGTCATGTATACCATCATAACCGACTCGTAAAACATTTCTAATATCCTCATTAAGACTGGTTCTGAGTCGAGGCAATGCTGATTTTTGCTCATCTTTGCTCATCCCTCGCAGAGAGGACCCCAAAACCTTTAGAGCTAGGGGAAGATAGCCAGCAAGCTTTGTTATTTCAGTAGCAAGCTCGATACAACCATCTGGTGCAGAACTCTCTCCAAATGCATATTGGCAGAAAATCTGAAGAGAATCACTTCTAGATGGAAAACCCAACTCATATATGCAAGTGATCCCATGCGCTCTCAATAGCTGTTTGTTTTCCGTGGTCACAATGATCCTACTTCCAGAACCAAACCACTGAGATTGTTTCACTAAGGCATCAAGTTGTTCTAGTTTATCAACATCATCAAGAACAACAAGAACTTTCAGATCCTGCAATCTTTCTTTTACCAAACCTAAATCATGTATCTTCATATGCTTATGATCAATAACTTCAGACAGAAACTGTTCTTGCAAACGCAACTGGAAGCCATAGGCATCGAGCTCCGAGGTCCTAGAACTTCCCTTAACATTCTCCATAAAAATAGTGTGTTGGAAGTTTTCAGATAGCCGGTTGAATAAAGCTCTGGCAATTGTTGTCTTGCCAATACCTGCAGGACCCCAAATCCCCACCATTTTCACTTCAGTTGATTCCAGACATAACAAAGAATCCAGCTCTCTCATATGATTGTCGATTCCAACCAGATTGTAGGAATCTCGTGATAATGTAGAATTCAATTCATATGAAATGCTCATAGCAATCTTGTCAATCAGATCTGCTTCATTGTCCCTATCAATAAGAAAAGATTACTCCCACCAAATCATCAAAGAAACTTATAGCAGAGGCACATCAATAACTAATAACGGAATCAGAACAACTAACCAGTTTTGAGAAGACTCGCCGGCTATATTAGCTATATAGACCAATGCTTCTCTCCATTTCTGCTTCACTTCCTCATCTGGTTGTCTTTCACATGCTTCCTCAAACGCCTTTCCAAATTCTCCCGTTCGTTTCCTCACATCAGATGGATCCACCTCGTAGAAAACCGGCATGATCATCTGGCTTACTTTCTTTATCTCCACCAACTCATTCAAACACCAGCTTGAAGATGCATAGGTCCGCGACAACACTACAACCGCAATCCTAGATTCTCTGATAGCTCGTACAAGCTCAGAACTGATCATTTGGCTTCTCTTGATATCATTATCTATGAAAGTACGGATTCCCTTACGCCGGAACTCCTTGAGAAGGTGGCTGAGAAAGGTTCTGCGGACATCTTTGCCGCTGAAGCTTGGAAACACATGGTGTCTCCAATTGCAAGACTGCAATGACAAAGATGAAGATTCTTCCATGAGAGAAGCTGAAAAGTAAGTATAGCTTATAATCCTTCTTTGTTTTTTTGTAAAGTTAAGTTACCACACAGCTTGAGAGATGATGATACATATCTGGACTTTTGATTGGCTTGTCCTCTTCGGATTTGGGTCAACACTTGAGAATCGCTTTGCGCGTCCAGAAGGTTGACTTTTTGCCTTATGTTTGCTTCTACCGACACGAGTTTTAGTTTTAGTAGTGGAATCACAACAGCATTTTAGAAATGAAATCCAACAAAAGAGATTAGTTTGAATCAAAGTCTAATCAGATATCTGATCACTAGTTTATAGCTAAGCCACATCAAGTAACAGCTTCTCATAAACTTAACAAACCTAATATTTAGCAGCAGAACAATGAGTGAATCAAGCTATTGATAGAACAAAGCAAATGTCATCATACATCATGGGACAAGAACGAAAGAGTGAAAAACACAAGATATTGAAATAAAGATAACAACTGTAAGATAGCAAACGAGTAGACATAACAAAACATAAGTTTCTAGGAGAATCACCATTATCCAATAAAGCTGAAAAATATAAATCTAAAGAGTCTCACAAGTCCATACTCCAAAAAAAACTTACGATAACTCGAAATTGAAAAACAAAACAAACCAGCTTTTTAACGGCAACTCTTCTGGTAACAAGCACGAGCACCACGACCAACAAACTCTTAAGAAGCTTATGCTGCCACATGATGATTGTGGATTCTCGATTTGATCCTCTGTGAGGCCCAGCTTCACAGCTTTTCTCTCGATCTCATCTCGACCACAGACACAGTTCTTGCAAGCTTTTTTGGGGGTCTCACAACCGCTGGCTGCAAAAAATGCAAGACATCTTAAACACAAGGGATGTACAATGATAAGAAAGATCATGTGGCTGTCTTTAATTACCAGCAGGAACTTGAGGCTTCTTCAAGTCATCCTCCGTTAGCAGAGAATCTTCATCAATAAGATCCAAGTCATCATCTAGATTATCCTTTAAGAGAAATTTTGCAGGCTTTTTGAGAGCAAATGATGAACCAATCTTCCAAGAATTTTTTTTGCCTTAATCTGCATTTGACAACATGTTTCTCTGTTATATGGATGAGCTATAGTGAGAGCATATATGCAAGTTTGGCATATAAGTAGAATGCAGATCTTTCATCCTTCATGTTAAAGGCCTCATACTAGAAGCAAGACAAGACGTGTAAAACTGCTCACCCCAAAGGATAAAATGAAAGTAGACAGCTTAATTGATTTCAAATCAAGACACTTCAAGCTGTGGCAGCAATTGCAGTTCTCTACCTTCACTACAAGCTGTTGTAGTCGAGGGAGACATACGTTACAGTGTGGTAGCGCCTTAAATCATTACGGAACAAGAACACCAAAATTGGAGAAGTGTAAGCCTTCTCAGGTATGGATATTGTGCATCAAGTTAGAGCCCCACTTGATTGCTGCATCAAGAACACCATCTTGATCCCACTGACTTCGACAATAATTTAGACACAATTAGTCTGCGATGATTATATAGACTGAAGAAGAATCAATTAGATTCCATCTTTGGTGGAATTTGAAATTGATTAGCCAAAACTAAAGTGTATGCAAAAACAAGAAGAAACGTATAACAACAGCATCACTTATTTTTAAGGAAGCACAATGAATCCGTCCAGTGATCAAAGTTGAAAGGTAGAGCTAGGCTCTGACATATATAGCACGTACAAAGAAACCACAGAAGAGATACTGCATAAATATAGCACACGGAGACAAAAAAACAGAAGAGGCTCTGACATGTATTACCTTTACCATCGAAGATTTTGTTTTCACAAAATATAAGTTAGTATTTTACTTTCCATTTCTTATAAAATAGTTTCTAGCTTCATATATTACCTTTCATATATGCACCAGAGAGGTTTATACAGATGTCACTATTTTTTTTGCTCATCCTCGTTATTGCCAGATTCTTCTCCATCTGGCTGTCTGCACAACCTCTGCTACTACATCTGAAGCTCTTGTCAATCGTCTCCATGAGCATGAGGGAGCTCCAAGAGTCGAAGACCACACTCTTTTATCGCCCAAAAGTAATCGTGAACCTTGAAGTCAAAGACAAGCTCGCTTTCTGCTTCAGGACTGTTGCACTCGCCTAGGGAGAAAGAAGCTTCAAATATATACACATGCTCTGTATACCTATGCGGAGTTGGTAGAAGGTGCACACTAGATCCATACTGAATAGTGAGGCCATTCTGTTTGCCTTCGACACGACAAGATAACCTCATGGTCTCCTGTTTGGTATAATCATCGCTATGAGGGTAACTATCATAATCACCATAGACTATGACCTCCTCGTCATAGTCATCATCATCGTCATCATCGTAATCGTAATTGATTTCATCGTCATTGAACAGCACTAGAGAAGCCTTAAATATCAAATATAGAGGAAGATGCCTCTCTTTCAAATGAATTGTTACGGAATCTCCAATAGCTCGATGAATGAAGTATGCAGGAACTTCTCCAGAAGGTAACAGAGCATGTTTGCAAACCGATTTCTGGATGAGTTCTCTTGCTTCTTGATTCAAGTTGTTGCAGTTTAAAAAATTCAGACGGATATCTGGATTGTGAAAGGAGCCATCTATTGTCTCAAGTGACACACAATTTTCTGCATCTAGAGATGAGAGGCAGTCTGAAAGTTGCGGCAGCGATACAAGCTTATGGCATCTATAGAACGAAAGCTGATGTAGTTGAGAAAGATTTTTGATGCAATCTGGAATAGTCTTGAATTCATTACTGATGAAGTGTAGGGACACTGGGGAAGTATAAACCAACTCTGGCAGACAAATTTGTAACATATCCGACTGTAAAGTCCATTGGTTTGGGAAGTTAGAGTACCACCTGATGTTTACTATCGAATCACCAGAGACATCCTCATCACCACGAGTAATTTGCAGACAATGAACACCTTCCATCTTGGAAATTCTTGATAATGAGATGTTGTCCAGCTTCTTGCATCTGATCATAACGAAGTGTCGAAGCTGAGAGAGATTCTCGACCCACGGAGGAATGTCTTCTATTTCTGTCTCACTCAAGTTTAGCACTGAAATTCCATCAGGAACAGGTGGAAACATCTTCAGGTTTTTGCACCGCGACATATCTAATTTATCGAGACGAGACCACAACCTGATCGATGAAGGCACTTCTTCTATCGCTGTACCACTCAGATTGAGTTCTTGGATGTTTGTGGAGATCTCTGGAAAAGTTTTCAACCGTGAGCTTCCGTTCAAAAGAAGTTTAGACAGAGATCTCATATTGCTGTCGCCAGGAAGAGCACAGGGGAGCTCCACCAAATTTGAGCAAGCACTAAGATTCAATTCTTCGAGACTAGTGGCATTACAAATACAGGAAGAGAGCTTCACCAGACTTGCGCAACCACCGAGATCCAATTCCTTGAGATTAGTGGTGCCTCTAATAGAGGAAGGAATTTCCAACAGACTAGTGCAAAAAGAGAGAAGCAATGACTCGAGGTTAGTGGCATTTGAGAGATCTGGAATCTCTTTCAGGTTCCTGGCGTCACCCAGCTCCATCCTTTTGAGATTTTTAAGTGGCTGTACAACAAAAAGGCACATTTTGTGCGTTTATATCAATGTTTAGACACATAAAAACAGTTTGTTTCAATACAATTATAAAATTTTACCTGAATTCCTTCCCACAGTTTTTCAAATTTGTTCGCCCGCATGATAAGCTCAACGAGAAACTTTGCAGAGAACTTAGAGGGCCAAATGCTCAACGGACAATAGTCCCAACGCAATAACCTGATTTTACGGGGTAGACAATTCAGGCCTAGTGGTAAGTTCAACTTATCCCTCAAACACTCGTCCAATATTAAAAACTGGAGATTAGTCATCCTATCAAACACCGTTTCTTCTATAACTAATACATCCTCGATCTTAGAGACATGAAGCATTATGCCTAGAATAGTCCCAGTGCCCTAAGGTATGTCCAAAGCAAGAAAATATCAAGAGTTATTAATTATGATTTAGTTAATAGACAAACAATATTAGAAAGGAAAGAGACAACTGTAAATATACTTACTGTATTGTCGGTGATAACATCAGAAATCTCATTAACGTCAACTAAAAACTGACGTTTTTCAGGCTCTCCAATAGATTGTTTACGGACAATGTCAACACCTAGTTGTTGAAGCAAAGAATGCATCCGTACGAGTCCCATATCTGTAGATATGAGAGACTTATTGCTCAAGACTTCAAAGCCATGGTTAACGTCCAAACTGCTGTTAGCAAGCCACTGTTTCACATGATTAACTTGACAGCCGTTGAACAAACATGCTATATGGAGAAAAAGAGATTTATCTTTATCGCTCAAGACATTGTAGGCAAATCTTAGAGTTTTCTCAATTTCACCGTCAAGGCTAGTCCTTAACCGTGGTAGTGCGTTTTTCCACTCCTCCAAGGACATTCCTCGCAAATAAGATCCCAAAACTCTTAGACCTAGAGGAAGTTCACCTGCAAGTGCAGTAAACTCCCGAGCAAGTTTCTTAAAACCATCATATGGGAACTTTTGACCAAAAGCATACAGACAGAAGATCTGGAGAGCTTCATCTGTAGCAGGGAGGTCCACCTTGTAAACATGGTTGATCTCATGCGCTCTCAAAAGCCTTTGATCTTGTGTTGTGATGATAATCCTACTTCCATAGCCGAACCACTGAGTTTCTTTCGCCAATGCAGTTAGCTGCTCTAATTGATCGACGCCATCAAGAATGACAAGAACTTTGTGGTCCCTGAGCCTCTCCTGAACTGCACCTAAATGACGAACCTGGATATCCTTCTGGTTGAATAACTCAGACAAAAGCCGTCTTTGTAAATTCAACTTCCTTTGCCGGTCTCCAGTCATGATCTCAACTGGAAAATCCAAATTACCCTCATCGTGCCAGCCTTTCCAGTAGCTTAGTCTGATGTTCTCTATAAAGGCAGAAAACTGGAACTTTTCAGAGATTTGATCATATAAAACTCGTGCAATGGTGGTCTTGCCAATCCCAGGAGGACCCAATATCCCTATCATCCTCACATCACTAGACTCTAGGCATAACAAGGAATTGATTCTTGTGATATGAGGACGGATTCCAACATAGTCATCAAAATCCCTCGACGGCGTATAGCTCAAGACGTCTGATACATCTTTTGCAACTTTCACAATCATGTCCGCTTCTTTATCCCTGAGAATCAAAAGAGAGGTTAAGGAACTCGTAAAAACAGGAAAAATATGAAATGCGAGACGAACCATTTGCGAGAATCTTGTCCGAGTATGTTTGCGACGTCCATCAAAGCTCGACTCCATCTCTGCTTCACCTCTTGTGTTTTGCCAACACAGGTTTTCTTAAAGGCTTTACCGAAATCTCCGGTCTGTTTTCTCACATCAGATGGATCCACTTGATAGAAAACAGTCATCACCGTTTGACCAATCTCTTCCCTGCAATTCATAATCTCCACCAATTCGTTGAGGCACCAGCTAGACGAAGCGTAGTTCTTTGAGAGCAAGACAATTGCTATCTTTGATTCTCTAATGGCCTGAAACAGCCCCGGACCGATCGATTCGCCTCTCTTCATTTCGTCATCAATAAAGGGAACGATTCCTTTGCTTTTGAACTCCTTCTGGATATGACTAAGAAACCCTTTCCGTACGTCTTCCCCGCGGAAGCTCGGAAAGACTTGGTGTGTCCAGGTTCGAGATATAGGAGACGAAAGAGATGGAGGAGATGAAAGGGACGACGAAGAAGAAGAAGACTCGATTGATGATCTGCATATCTTCAGCTGCAAATTCTTGTGCTTTTTGTAAACCCAATACCAAATTACACAAACAAGTGTGAAGAAACCAATCACCTCTGCAATAGCCATTGAACGACTACAGTCTGATGGAGAGACAAAGACTTTACCGATATACGTAAAAGAAAAAATGCTAAGCCAACATAATCATTACTATTTTCGTTGACCAAAACAATAAAATAAAAAAATCAATACTATTCTTTTACTAACTACTATACTAGCTAGTAGCAAGCATCTGCTGCATAGCGATCTCTGAATGCAAAGTGGCAGAAAATCTGGAGTCACTTCTTCGTCCCATGCCCTTTTTCCGTGGTCACAAACTCAGACTGATCCTACTTCTAGAACCAAACCACTGAGATTGTTCCGCTGAGGCATCAAGTTGTTCTTAATTTAACATCATCAAGGACAACAATAGTTTTTAGATCCAACACTTTTTTTCTTTTACCGAACCTAAATCATGTATCTTCTTCATATGTTTACGATCAATAGGGTCAGACAGAAACTCTTCTTTCAAACACAACTTGAAGCCATAGGCCCATATGCATCGAGTTTTGGAAGTTTTGAGAGAAACATGCAGGACTACTAATGGTTTGACTTTTTGCCTAATGTTTGCTTGAAAATACAAATTATACAATGGAGTTAATAAAAGTTTAGAACTTGTGGAATCACAAAAATTACGGTCAGGCAAGAGGTATATGTTTAGGATCAGCAAGTTATTTGATTAACTATCCTTTGATTATTAATCGAGGCCCTCCAAGCACGATTCCAATTCTAACCTCGATAATCAATAGACAACACAAATTTTGCATTGCAAAGATCAATTTTTGTGAAATCCAAAAGTAAGCAAGTCAAAGGGAGAAAACTTAAGATATGATTAACAGCACACAGCTAGATTAGGTCAAATGGGAAATCAAAAGATTAAAACAATATATGCTATGTGCTTCACTTAGCTTACAGATCAAAACAACATCAAACTAAGCATAACACAACTTCTATTGATCTACTCAGGAGCAAAGACTAACGTTAAGTCCATTTGTTTAACAGAGATTTCATCACACTGTAGTTTATAGCTAAGCCACATTAAACAACAGCCTTCTCATAAACTCAACAACACCTAGATTAAGTTTGTATAAGAAACGATTAACCTAACCTTTGATCGGACTATGCAAATGCCACACATATCAGGACAAGATATAAAGAGTAAATACCGACAAGACAATGAAATAAAAATAAGAAAATAGTAGACATAACAAAACATAAGTTTCTTGGAGAATCACCATAATCCAACAAGCATAATAAAGCAGAAATTATAAAATCTAAAGAGTCTCACAAGTCCATACTCCCAAAAAAACCTTACGATGATTCCAAATTGAAAAACAAAACACAAACCAGCTTTGTTTAACGGTAACTCTTCTGGTAACGAGAACGAGCACCACGACCACCAAACTTCTTCGGCTCACACCTCCTCGGATCCGCCACAAGCAGAGTC
>Ga0041059_1003250_pt1 | contig 11288 bp, 14 predicted proteins | sample AraColnosormetaG_FD_56232 | JGI IMG/M metagenome (GOLD analysis project Ga0041059, IMG submission 56232) | Arabidopsis roots microbial communities from North Carolina, USA - Col MF nosort | ecosystem: Host-associated > Plants > Roots > Unclassified | place: USA: North Carolina | collected... | reverse complement strand
CAACCCTAAACCCCAAACTCAACAGACACCAAAAGGTCCAAGGAAACCTACAAATAACCAATCTGTTACTAGTCCTCCTCCGGTAAGCTAATGGCTGAGTTGTTACTTTTTATTTAGCTGAGTTATCGTCATATTATACGGCTGAGTTATAGTTTTTATTTAGTTACTGCTGCGTTATATTGATATATAGGTCTGAGTTTTCGTTATTTAACGCTTGAGTTTTCTTTACGTTTATGTAGTCGAAAGAAGTTGTAGATTCCGTGGTAGAGAAGGATGCTGATATTGCTGAGGTTGGTAAACAATTCTGATATTGATTTCATTGAGAAGTCTCCTCGTTCCCGCCGTTTACGCTCTACGACGGCGGCGAGGAGAATTTCCAAAGCGAAGACATCACCAAAGAAGAAAGGTAATGTTAAGGAGAAAATCTTAAATGAGCTAATCGTGAAAGAGCCAGCCAAAAGAGGAAGAAAGGCTGCTACAAAGGTGCCTCCAAAGTTGACAATAAAAAAGCCAAAAGCACCTGAGGAAGCCAAGGAAAAAGCTGACGGTGATACTTCTTCTGTCCCCAAGATTAAGCCTGAGGAAGCCAAGGAAAAAGCTGACGGTGAGAGGGTAGCTGATGATGATTCTATACTTGATGTTACTGACCAGTGGTTAGCTAAAGATAATCGCCTGCTGCCTGAGTCTGATGAAGATGAGGAGGAAACCATGAGGTTGCAGAGAGTAAAAGCTGTGAGGAGAAAAAGTGTTAAGCTGGCCCCAGATGGGAGTTCATTGATTAAACTTGATGAAATGACCACTGACTTTTCCAGTAATTGGAGACAACGGGCTGAGCTGCATGATGAAGGGTTGTCTGCCTTCACAAGGAATCTATGATCCTATGGCACCGGGTGATCCGGCCAAATTACAGAAACTTAAGGATTATTTGTCAAGTCCTGACAGGTAAGGCCCTTTATACCTTAATAAGTTGTTAAGTACGACATGCTTACACTATTTGTGTATATTAACTTTCTTTTATTATTTGTTAGCAAAAAATTGTTGGACAATGGAATAGACGAGGTTGATTTCTACGGAGTTATCATGACCGCAAGAAAGTCCTGGCCAGATTCAAAATATGGATGGCTGGGTGATGAAGTAAGTTATTGTTATATTGTGTTTGAGTTTGTCTACTTTATGGCTGAGTTATCGTGTTGTTCAGGCTGAGTTAAATGAATTATAGCTGGTTTATTTTGGTGTGCAAACAGAGTTGTAGTTGGTTATGTCTAAGTTAGGGTATTGTTCTGCCTGAGTTAAACTAGATAATGGCTGATTTATTTAGGTGTTGCGGCTGAGTTTTACTTGGTTACGCCTGAATTAATGTTGTGTTGTGTCTGGGTTGGTTTTATTTTTGTACAGCAAATTGGTGCGTATATGAAAGTCCTCGCCCTGAGGCTCCAGCGAGATCCATGCCCATACCACAACGAACACGTCATGATTCAGACCTGTGGATCACGACCTATTGGGTTACAGATTACAATAAGTTCAAGATCAAACTGAAGAGGTTTTCTTTCAAAGACACCGCGTATCAACAGTGGATTAACGGTATGGGAGGAGAAGTCCCGACACGGAAGAAGTGGATAACAGATATAGATCACTTGTATATTATCCACCAAACCGGAGGTAATCATTGGGGGACCCTTCAGGACGTGAACTTCCTTAGGTCTCACATTGATTGCTATGATTGCATAGTTAAAGAGCATATAGACGAGAGCGATGGAAAAATGCTGGAAGCTTGTAGGCCGTTCACGAGGATGATTCCACAGATGATGAACGAACTGATTCCTTCCAAATTTTGTATCCCGCAATACGACCAATTTTCATTCTGGCGGAGGGACAAGAAACAGGTCCCGCAAAATCATATCAGAGGGGACTGCGGCGTTTACGCGTTAAAGATTCTTGAATGTTTATTGCTTAGTGTTTGTTTTGATGGCATTACTGATGCAAATATACAAGCTCTACGGGTTAAGATGGCAGCAAAGACCTTCGATGAAGCACATGAAAGGATGCCTGCACGGTATCTAAAGACGTGATTGGCTTTTTCGAACATATGTTTATGGCTTTTGGGATTTTTAGCATGTGATTGTACTAAATATTGACGCTTTAGGATTGATAACCAGAATTATGTCTGTATGAATCTATTATGTTAATAAAAAGTTAAATCGAATTAATGGCTGACTTATCATCGCTCAATTCGTTTTTCGGCTGAGTTATGCTAACGTAAGGGCTGACTTGTCATCGCTCAAATCGTGTTATGGCTGAGTTATGATACCGTGATGGCTGAGTTATTGTAGTTTAATTCGATGTTTAGCTAAGTTATTCTAACGTGGTGGGTGACTTATCATCACACAAATCGTGTGATGGCGGAGTTATTCTAACGGCGGACTTATAGTAGATTATTCGATGTTACGGCTGAGTTATTCTAACGTTGTGGTTGACTTGTTATACCCAAACTTCGCTGTAATCAAAGAACCCAAACGTGAGTAGCGGACTATACTTACACCGGTTTACCTTCTTATAAATATATACACTTGTTTTCTCTTGTCTTTTCTCTTGTCAAGAACCCAAACGTCGTTAGAGGACTATATATACACTGGTTCTCTCTTCTCTTTTCTCTTGTCGATTCTTAGCAACTAAAACTCTTCTCTTTTCTCTTGTCTTTTCTCTTGTCTTTTCTCTAATCTCTGAGCAACAAAAACTCTTCTGAGATCATAGATGCATCAGGTTCCAACAAGAAACCGTGTGTGGATAACGGTTCCAACAAGAGGCCGTGTGTGGATGACGGTTCCAGCAGAAGGCTGCTTGAAACGAAGAAACGTTTCAAAGGCATTATCTCTCTCATCAGATGCAACATAAGGGAGACGGAGGAAGCACACTTCTTGGATCTCAAACTGCGTGAGAAAGAAGGAGAACTTAATCTCCTAAAGAAAATGAAGAGGATGGAGGACGGATTTAATGTGGAGGAGGAGTTCTAGAAAGTGGAGGAGCAGGTAAGCAAGGCTTACAAAGAGAAGAATGAATTCAAGGTGATTAGTATTGATTGGGATAAACTGGGGTATGGATCAATCGAGAGTTCAAGTTTTGAATCAGATGAAGAATCAAGATGGTGATTGATGTGATTGTATCGTCATAACAAAATTACATCTCCATGTTATTTGTATTTAATTTTATGTTATTAAATTGCAGTACTCCTATGTTATCAAAGTTAAGTCTTCATTTTTCTATTTTCTATTCGCGTGTGTGATTCATAATCTGTCTCTCTTTCAGATTATTGTAGATTAACTTGATGTTTGGTTGAGTTATTCGTGTGTGATGGTTGAGTTATTCTAACGTTAAGGCGGACTTACCGTAGATTAACTTGATGTTTGGTTGAGTTATTCGTGTGTGATGGCTGAGTTATTCTAACGTAATGGTTGAGTTATCGTATTTAAATTCGATGTTGGTTGAGTTATTAGTACGTGATGGCTGAGTTATCGCAAGACTGGCTGACTTATTTAAAATTGACAGTACAAGGAAGTCCAAACTGAAAAAACCAAATTTAGCTAAGCTCACTTATACTTGTTCAAGCTCTCATACTTCTTCTCTAGCGTTTCAAATTTCTTTCCCATAAGAAAGTTCTTTTCCGCCTAAGGCTCGACGTGCTTGTTGGCTGCGTCCAGGTCCTTCTTCATCTCATTCGACTCCTCTTTAATTATGTCAAACTCGTCACACAATGCAACAGTCCACCATCTCTTGAAACCGCAGCCTCGACTGAGACCCTTAAATAAGAGGTTGATTCATAGGGATACAAAAATAAAAGAAATAAATAGAGAATCATAACTCAAAAGATGCTTACATCTGATATTTCATACGTACAACTGAAATAAAGTTTTCCGCTTGTAACAGGATCCCGAGAAGTGGCAACGAAAACCTTAGCATTGCAATCACACTTGATCAGAACCCCCTTATCGCGCCTCCTGTTTTCGTCGTACCTCATTCTCATCCTTATTTCCATACGATCGAGCTCCTACATTAACACAAACATGATATACACCTCATTAGATGGCTAATGATTTGAATCCTAGGTGTATTTACGCTACGAAGAGAGCAAATAGTAAGAATTTGTTCTATGGTTTACTGGAAGTGCTTTCAATAAAAACTCAATGCTTACCGTGAGGAGAAAAAACCATCTTTCCTAGAAAACAACGGGAATCATCTGGTACGTCGGCCACGCATGGTGAAAGTTGCGCTAAAGTATATCTGCAATCGCGACAGATAGTTCACGATTGAATCTGAACCACGTAACAGTGGTTTTGTCAACCCATTTACCCAAGCCAGGGTTTAGAACTTGGAGATTCGCCCGATCAGGAGCGGTGAGTACGGCTTCGACATCTCTTATAAATTGTCCGTCAATGTGAGGAACAACTATGTCGTTAGGAAGAGAGGATGAGACGTGTAAATGATGAGATGAAGTAACAGAGATATAGAAGAAAAGAAAAAGAGAGGTAAAGGAATACGAAAGGTTCGTGTCTGACCGTTTGGCGGAAAAGTTTTAGGTTACGGCTGAGTTTTACGGCAAAATATATTGTTACGGCTGAGTTACACTCAAGATATGTAACAATGTTACAGCTGAGTTGTCAAGAATTATAAAATAAGGCAGGTAAAGGAATACGAAAGGTTGAGTGTCCGACTGTTTGGCGGGAAAGTTTCCTAGGATACGGATGAGTTTGGCGGCAAAATATATTGTTACGGCTGAGTTACACTGAAGACATGTAACAATGTTACAGCTGAGTTGTCAAGTATTATCAAATAAGACAGGTAAAGGAATACGAAAGGTTGCGTGTTTGACCGTTTGGCGGGAAAGTTTTATAAAGCTTTACGGCTGAGTTAACCAACATTACGACTGAGTTGTCAATAAAGCTTTAAGATCCATTCGATTTATTGACTAACCGATTTACGGTTATATTCTGCCCAATTAACAACGGTTCAATACGCCTATAAAAATGGCTGCTCCAATAAACTCCCAAAGGCTAAACTCTCACAAACAGAAGATCACAATCAAAATATTTCTTCACCTTTCAAAGACTCGAACTTTCACCATGGTGTGTTTCCACGGCATTTGCGACTAGTCTCCTTTCATAACTGGATGGAAGATTTGTGTAATGGTTCTTAGAACGTAAACAAGGTTTTACAGAACTACGGGTCGTCTTTGTCGATGAATGGGTAATGGAATCTTCACTCTTCTTACAAGTCATACTTAACCTTATTCTTATCTTACTCCCTATATTACTCACCCTCCGATGTTGTTTTCATATGGAATCCAAATTAAAGCTATAATCAGAATACGTTTTTCTCAACGTTACTTCGATATTCTCAAAGAGAATCAATGGAAATCAATCTCAACTTTTCTTGTCATTCCAACCCACTACTACATGATTGAGTTCATGGAAGCAACATCGGTCATAAGGTACGACCCAAGGGAAAGTGTTTTATTTAACAGATTCACACCTTTTCACTACATTATTGAAGACACCGTTCATACCGATACTTTGGTCGGTAAGTAATACGTATCTAATGCAGATTTCATACTTTCACCTTTGACATGCCTGTTTTTTAACTTTTATTTCATACTCCCAGATTTGGTTGGTGCACTCCTCGATATAGGATGTATGAGAAATTCCTCACACAATGGTGTCAAGATTGACAGATTGAGACTTTCCTTCGAGATTATGGACAAATAATACAATTTCTTTCGATCAATTCCTTTTAAATTTCTTTCTTTTCATCATGTATTTTTCTTGAGTTGGTATAATTGTAACACTGTTTTATATGTTTCAGCAAGGTGAGATTGAAATGTGAGGCTGTTGGCCAAATGGCGGTTGACTTGGATAGCAGGTTTTGATCTTTTCGCAATGCTAACATTGTTATTGCACACACTTCGTGGAGGATCGTTAGGTATCATACTGGCCCCAAACACATGAAGATTTTCAATTATTCGACCATATCAGATGTGACTGTCGAACCCAATATTGAAGAAGTGCAAGAGATAAAAATGGTCGTCGATTAATGCAAGATGGAAGGAATCGGGTCATGCTGCTTGAAGTTAAATATTGTTTACTTTTAGTTCCTCCTATGTATCCCTTAAACATATATTTATGGGAAGTTTCATATTGTCTTAGCCTTCAAAATGTTCATTTTCGATCTATATTATAAGTCACCCGTATAATAGAATAACTCAGCTGCCAAGTAACATAATTCAGATATAACTCAGCCGTAAACCCACATAACTCTCGTAAAGTAATATAATTTAGATATAACTCAGTCGTAACATGTAAATTAACCGAACCTTTCGACTTCCCTATTTAAATAACTTAGCCGTAACATGTAAAATGACCGAACCTTTCGACTTCCCTATTTAAATTACTCAGCTGTAACTTGTAAAATGACCGTACCTTTCAACTTCTATATTTAAATAACTCAGCTACAACATGTAAAACGACCAGAAATTATTGCAAATAACTCAGCTGGGACGTTAAAGAAATTGCAAATATTACGGTGCTTAGAGTCTATATTGTCACGAAATAGATATAACGGTTACCAAACAAGGGAAAGAAGACACATACAGTTCGTGCAAACAAACTATGCACAACAAGTTTTAACATTGTGCCCAACTTCTTTACATCGAGAACATGCGTGTTCCTTCCTAGGGCGTTTATTCTCAACGGCGACTTCTAGTGCTGATTTCATCCTTAGTTTATTAGGCCTGCCAGGCTGGTTCACAACAATTGGAGGCAAGCACGGTTGGTCAATTACAATTTGAGGAACAGGGACTTCCGTATCTGAAGGCATGATTGCACCAGCGTACGCATTGACCAAATAACTGCTCTTATAGTAAGGATTGCACATGGATATACGAGAAACACCGATATGCTCTACAGCTGCGATTGCATGGATGCATTGTAATTTCTCTTTGTCGAAAAGACGGCATGTGCATTTTTTTCTATCCACATTTACCATTTACAACATGCAAAGATTCTCCATAAGTTACATGTACGCGGAAAGCATCAATCGTTTGTACATCCATAAGTCTTGACGCGGTGACACGGGCCTATTAGAGAGACGAATATTAAAAAAAAAACGTCATGGCTGAGTTATTGTTCTTATATCTGGTTTATTATTATTTGAGGACTGAGTTATGCACATAGTTACAGCTGAATTACCTATTACAGTTTTTCAACACCACGTGTGTGCTGAGTTTGCTGCGTGCTCGCATCATCTCTCCGTTTAGCAAACCATCTTGTCATCATCTGTCGTATCGCTTCTTACAGTCGAACTATGGGAAGACTTCTGGCTTTTGACAGTGCTCTGTGCATTGATTCCGCTATATTCGTAGTTATTAAATTGTATCTATCACGGGGAAATGAACACGCGCCCACATTTGAACATCAGGTCTTTGGAGATATGCATGTAGTTGAGGATCACGCTCTTCAATCTCGTTTAACGCTTCATCAAAATCATTCCGCCTTAAACACCTTGCCGTTTTTTTCACCAGAGGGAACATATGTTTTTTTTTGAATTTTACCAAAATGTTCTTATACAAATGGTAAGTGCAAATCCCACGAGTAGCCAACGGTTACACTTCACCAATTGCTTTCCCTATTAACTGATGTCTGTCCGAGATTATTGCCAGGTCCGTTGCATTAGGAATAACAACATTGGGTTGCGTAAAAAACCAACACAAAGATTCATCATTTTCAGTATCAACTACACCGAAAGCTAACGGAAAAAATCTGAAAATTACCATCCTGAGGTAGGTCTGTTAAGAGCGTCCCTTTGTAGCTACCATGGAGAAACGTACCGTCGACAACAACAACTTTGCGCATGAAAGGAAACCCAGCGATACTGGCACCAAACGCAATGAACATATAGTTGAATCTTCCACTCTCATCAATTTGAAGACGCGCGATTTTACTTGAATTTGCCCGTCTTATCATGTATAGGTAAGAAGGCAGTTCTTCAAAACTACTATCAGGGGTTTCCAGAGTGAGCTTCCTTGCATACTTCAGCGTCTTGTATGACTTTCAATAACCCATCTGTTGACACAAATATATTAATTAATAAGTCAACCATAATATATTTATAACTCAGTCAAACTGTAACACAACTCAGCCACAAAGTGATGTTAAGTCAGCCGTAGAAGGGTCATAACTCAACCGGAATGTAATTATATGTCAGCCATAATATACCCATAAGCAATCGTAATATTTCTATAAGTCAGCCATACAATAATAAATAAGTCAGCCGAAACATTGTAATTACCTTTACTCGAAAATGCTTATTCCGACTGTTTTTGGTTTAACATCCGGACCAACGTCACCAAGATAGTCCCTGTAAAGAACTCCAAGTACATCATGTGTTGCTTGTCGGGATCGATTAGAATGTTGCGTCACAGAACATGTGTGTTCCGAATCGTATATACGGACATAAAAATAAGGCTCATCCCCTTGTGTAGATGCATGAACTCTCCAGCGACATCTATCAACCCAGGACTCGTAATTCACTGTAGTCGTATTAGATAGTTGTACATCAAAATCAAATCCATCCCTTATCGCAAGAAGTTTGAGTCGATGCTCCAACTCGAATTTGCTACTGTATCGCTGGCCTGCCGCGAGTGTTAGCGTAGACAGCTCCAACCTTAAATCAGTCGAGCTCCCAACAGATCCAATCATTTCAATGTTTTGAATTTGAGTTCTCTTCTTTGGAGGAAGTTTTGGTCAATCTTCGTTTTTATTCTGAGGCTCGCCGTATACAGCAAAGTTATCATCATCAGATTGAGAAGGCACCATTATAGATTGAGAAGACTTTCAGATAGTGTATAAGGGTAGGAATGTTTCATATGACCCCATTATTATACATTATTTGGAACGATCAATTACAAAGGTTGGAAAAATACCGAGGGTGTCGATCCAGTATGCGAGTTCCCCTTGTTTACTCTCTTAAAATAATAAGTCTGGGGGAGAGAAAGAACCCCAAAGAAAAAAGAGCACAATGAGAAATTTTGAAACTATGGAGCACAATGAGAAATTTTGAAACTATGGAGCACAATGAGAAATTTTGGAAGCTTTTCAGCAATGAAGATCTTGAAGGACGTTTTAGAGAAGCTGGTGTCGATCGACACCACACTTGTGTCGAAAGACATTCTTATTGCTGCCAAAGGAGTTTTCATTTACTGAAAAGTCTTTGAGAAGCCCTGAAGTCTTCCTTATTTGTAAAGTAGTCCCTGCAAGTTTTTAGTCACGAATATACCTAATTGTTTAGTCATTGTTAGACCTAAGTTTTGGTTTTAGAGATTGTAACACATTTTTGAGAGAATAATCCAATCCTTTGAGAGAGGATTCTGAACTCCTTTACATCTATTCTTAATTCATCAATGCAAACTATTAAGATTAAGATTTGTGTTTCTGTTATCATGTCTGAGTAATCACCTTGTTGGGTTTAGGGATTTAGATGGATTAGTAGATCGAAAACCCCTTATTCTTAGAGTTCTTCATCTTGATTATTCTTATTACTAGTTTTAGATTGATCACCTAGAACTTGATATTAGATAATGGGTATGCGCGCCATAGGTACTTGTTATTAAAACTATCATATATGAGCCTAGGCATTGAAGAAAGAACATGTAGGCTCATAGAAGGGCTATGGTTTAGATACTAGGTGAACTAATCAAGCTTATTAACAATGCATGCTTTAGCATATGATTTATCGGCTTCTCTGGTTATCTTAGCTCTGAGTATAGAGAGTTTCGCTGAACGCCACCGGTTACTCTAGAATCATAAGTTTGAGTTCGAGAACGGTGCGATAACAATCCTAATATTAGCTAGATCTACAATTTATCTATCTCCCGAGACAATTCTTAGACCCGACGCTTTAATCACTTGAGTCTATAACTCGTTTACTTGCTTATTTGTCTTTTACATTCAATTACTTCATCTAGCTTATTAAACAACATCATAAGTCTATTGTGTGAATATTGAGAGCTCAGTGGAATTCGACCCTTAAGTGCTACGACGATCTCTTATTTGCGGGAGTAAGCTTAACGCAATTTGAGCTATATCAACCTCTTTATCCAGATTGCACAAACAACAGTAAGCTCTCTACTATTGTTTCACTCTTTAGGCTAAAGACTCAGGGTGGTTGGTCTACTTGAGTCCTTGTCAAATATGCTACCCAAGGGTAATGTCTTGCACATATCCTTGTACGAGGTGAAGAAGTTTTTTAAAACTTTTGATATGGGTTATGAAAAGATACATGCTTGTGTAAATGACTGCTGTTTATTCAGAAATCAGTTTCAGGAGCTTGACACTTGTCCTAAATGCAATTCTTCACGATGGAAGATTAACACGCGAACTGGTGAGGTGAAGAAAGGTAATCCATAGAAACTACTTAGGTACTTTCTGATCATTCTAAGTCTCAAGAGGATGTTCATATCAGAGGACATGACCAAAGACTTACAGTGGCATTTCACTAACAAGAGCACCGGTGGAAAAATGTGTCATCCGGTAGATTCTGTGACATGGGATCAAATGAATCAGAAGTATCACTCATTTGCTGCAGAAGAATGGAATATTAGGCTTGGACTCTCCACATATGCGGTTAAGCCTTTCAACATGACGAATGTTAACTATAGTGCATGGCCTGTTTTGCTACTCAACTACAACATGCCACCTGACAAGTGTATGAAAGAGGAGAATATCATGTTGAAATTGCTGATTCTTGGTCCAAACCAACCTGAAAACAATATAGATGTGTATCTAGAACCGCTAATAGATGATCTCAACCATCTCTGGGAAAAGGGAGAGTTAACTTATGATGCATTCAGTCACACAACATTCACGTTAAAAGCAATGCTTCTCTGGACCATACAGGATTTTCCTACATATGGAAATCTAGCAGGCTGCAAAGTCAAAGGCAAAATGGGTTGTCCAGTATGCGGGAAGCAAACAGATAGTTTGTGGTTGAGTAACTGCAGAAAGCACGTGTATATGTCTCATCGGAAGTCTCTGTCACCCACACATGTTTATAGGCCAAAGAAAGCGTGGTTTGATAGTAAAGCTGAGCATGGAAGAAGAGGTAGGATTCTGACTGGTCATAACATATATCAACTGATAATAAGTTTTTAGTCAATTATCCTAAAACACCAATCATGTCGTTGTAGTATTTTAGGTTGTCAATCCAAATGGGTGTGATGCTAACAATCAAGATGTGATCAGAAG
>Ga0041059_1003249_pt1 | contig 11288 bp, 5 predicted proteins | sample AraColnosormetaG_FD_56232 | JGI IMG/M metagenome (GOLD analysis project Ga0041059, IMG submission 56232) | Arabidopsis roots microbial communities from North Carolina, USA - Col MF nosort | ecosystem: Host-associated > Plants > Roots > Unclassified | place: USA: North Carolina | collected 2013-09-02 | reverse complement strand
ACAGTGAAATTAAACATATCTAATAGATTTCACTTGTGGTATACCGTCTCGTAATACTATCGACCAAACCCGTCCTACCACTAACTCCGTTCAGTAAAATTATATATTATTTTGTTATTTTTGTTTTAATATACTTTAATTTTAAAAGTATTTAATTCAAATCAATTTAAAAGTTTTCTTTCAAATGGTTATTTAATTGTTGTAAAATTTATATATTATAATATTATAAACACGTCCTACCATCTAGTCCTACTATCTAATCATGTTCAGTAAAATTAATTTTTATTTTTTTTAATAATATTTTTATTAAAAGATTTATAATTTAAATCAATTTAAAGTTTTCTTTCAAAATAATTATTTAATTTTTAAATATTTTTAACCATTTTGGCAAAAATAATTAGGGCATAGAATAAGAGCATATTCCTTTAAATAAGATTTGCTTTGATTTTGTAGTTAATTTTTGCATTGAATAAGGCAGTGGCAACCATTGTAAATAAGTTCCAACTCTACGATTTATTTCATAAAATGGCTGCAAAAATGTATATGTAAATAATTTTTAACTGAACCTAATTTCTATCTTTTATAATCATTTATTCCTCTATGAATCACTTATTCAACTAACACGCTATAAGACTTGCCAATAACAAGTCTAACCCCAACTCTTGTTTCATGCAACTAGTTCTAAGTCAAAGTCAAACAATGATCATATCAAACATATACAGCGTGCAATGAACTTGAATAGTGATTTAGGCAATTAGCATTATAATTAGGAGATTTTCTTTTTTTTATATATAAATAATGAATAAACTAATTACTTGCACGTGAGAGGTTCTACGTATTGTGGTTGATTCAAAGTTTCAAACACTTATGTCCCGCACGTTTAAGTTTCTATGTTTGGTCTACATGAATGCTAAACAGACCAAAATATGAAACCATGGAAGTTTAGAAAAATTGAAATTCTAACTATTGGATTTGCCACACGTTTACTCTCTCACGAATATTGTATTCTCATCTACTGCTCTCAAATATTTGCGGGAAACTAATTGCAACGTTCAAATTTGAGTGATGGATCGTGACGCTTTAGTTAGTCAAAGTCAACGGTTATGATGATATTATGTAGTTTTCTACTTTTCTTCCCTATAAGAAATTAGTAAAACGTATGATAAAATCTGAAGGTTAATTAAACAACTAGCCAAAATAAGATTTAAGTATATAGATGTGAATGATGTTTTTAGCAAATGATTTTGCTATAAAAAAATATCATACTATTATTAATTAACGTTTGATATGCTATGTTTTTGATTTTTTGGCCACTTATGTATCGTGAAATAAAAGATTGTTTAAAAAAAAAAAAAACTTTGGGATAACAGAAAGAATAAACAATATCTGGAAGTGGAATTGACGGGCTTTAGTACATTTTTCTATGGGCCTATTAGCCTAAGATTTAGTCATTCAAGGCCCATTTAATTTGTTGCTTCCTTGACCGTTAGAAAAACATCTATCATTCTATTGTGCACCACATGAGAAAGTAATTCAATAGTGTAAATTCTTCGGTAAAATCTTCGGGTAGACCAATAGTAATCTACGCTATTTTGCAGCTTCTCATTTTTTCAGAAGCCAGAGAGTAAACATCATGCCGTTTTTACTTTCTTGATGACACAAACCTGACGTCTAAATCGCCATCTTATTGTGGTCCTTCTCAGGGGCGGAGGTAGCATAGTAGCATGGGGGTCAGTTGATCCCGGTGGATTTTTAAAATTTAACTAATACTATGACATATTTAAACAAGTACATAAATATTTAATGAAAATTCTATAAGTTGACCCTAATGCCTATTGTCGAAACTATTTTTTTGACTCCTTAAACTATAAAATTTTGAATATTATAAAATAATATAGGCTATAACCACTTACAATTATATATCAGTTTTATTATTTTTTTATTTTGTGACCAATGTTTTCATGTACTTCAGTATAATATTACTTTTTCTTTAATTATTATGAATCTATATAATTACTTGTATTCATCGACCACATTTACTTTTATCTTTTTTTCCCATTTATAATGGTATTTTTTTTTAAGTATATCAACTATCATGTTTTATACAAACCAATAAAAATTCAAAAGTATGATAATATTTTCTTGTAAATTTGATAGAAAACACATAACCTATATGCAATATAATTCGAAAAACAAAACAATTACATATATTTTATTAAAATAATTTCTATATTTCGACCCCGGTAAAATAATTTCTATATTTCGACTCCGCCACTGGTCCTTCTTGCGATTAGATTTGACGTTTTAAGTTTGTGAGATGACCGACGAGACGCGAAAGCATAGCACGTGTGCGATCAGTGTTCTACTGTGATGGTCAAAGTCAAACCCAATATTTTCTAACCAAAGCGTATTTATTGTTTTGTTGAAACTAAACTGCTATGTCTCCGACAAAAAATGGGCAAATTTTACCCATAAATAGTTTTCTTTTACGATTAAGTAAATGTACATGTTTAGTAAAAAATTGGACATGTAAATGATGTGGATGCACCGAAACTAATTAAAAGTTTTAGATGATTGAAATATAAATTCTGAGCATATAATTATTTATGAAAAAGTTAACATTAATTCATCGGAAAATCAAAATGTAGCTAACGAACTTGTTAGCTCACCACATCATCAGTGTCTTCACTCTCCACCTACAAATTAAATTTATGAATTCAATCATTACTTTATTATATTTCTGTAACGCATGACCCAATTTATTTTACTCAAACCAAAAGGACCAAAAATATAAATCTTTCTACTTAATGGCGTTGAAATGTTTTGAAAAACTAATTTCTCGGCGAAACAAGAGAAATCACAATATAATGTCTGGAGTAATCTATACATGCAAGTATAATAGGAAATATGGATGAGGCTTTTTGTATGCCAGCCTCGGACACGGTACTTGGTGCGACATATCATGTGAATGCTCGAATCACTTTCAATGAATATTCATTGATGACTCACGATTCATGAGTTGTGACCGTGACTCGTGACTCGACTCATGAGACATGCCTCGCACCACCTTTACCCCGACCGTTCCGTACACTATATACGCGTATTTAAGTACGTAACGTTGATTTCTTCACAGGTATATGTATTCTTATCACATGTATAAACACGATCGATCGCACGTGTGCATATTTTTTAGTTATTACTTGTTGTGCGTTCAAGTAGTTTTATTTTTTTCTATAAGTAACATTTGTGGGTTCACATAGTTGCAGCGCAATGAGGAATTAAAAATATAATTTTGAAGATTTATTAAAATTTGGTTTACTATTTAACGTTGTTTGGGATTTAGTTAATGATTTACTGAGTTGTGGTTTTTTAGAGAACATGAAGGCGAATGGATATCTAGTGTAAAAAAGTTTAACTATTTATTTACTATTACGTACAAACAACATTGGTTTAAAGACGGAACTCGCTATTCACAAAGTATTTTCTCTTCTTGTCTGCATCACATACTACATTTAAATTCACCTTTGAATTCATGAAACAAAACTTTGTGTGAATGGTGATGCGTCTTGTGTTTTATTACATTCATCACAAAACAAATGTCGGTTGATTTCTTACTAATGATGTGATCAGAAAGCACACCCAATTACCATTAGTATATTGTTTAGTATATATTTATGATACTACATTATATTAATCAATGGTCCATAACTATACTTCACTAGAAACCTGTACAACCAATCTAGGGATTAGCTAGAATTGTCAGTCAGTTTCGTGTTGGCCTAAAATAAAATAATTTTGAAACACTATTTCAAATAAAAGAATGAAATAATAATGGAGAAGTACGGTTGCTAGATTTGTAATAGGGTAGCTAAGACGTAGTCAGTGTTTGAAATAGTAGAGAAAGGTATGGGACTTAGACCAACTTTAGATTTCAACTGTTGTTCCTGACATTACCAAGACTCTTCTATTTTAGTTTACTTTCTGTTCGTGTACTTCTTCTCATAATATTGGGACAATAAGAGTCATTTTACTCCATACTCATTGAAATGTTTTTAATTTAATTTCCATAAAAGATAACTATTACAAGGTATCAGGTCTAATAATCATTTATTCTGACCTTTGTCATGTACGTTAACCAAGAAATAAAATTTTGAAAGCAAATTTTAATTAATTTGTAACTCAATAGATCACATACTATTTGGTCTGTTGTATATATGTCCATTAATCTTTTGTAATTTGTATGCCAAGTAGACTTATGGCTCTGAATTTCATTTATTAGATTTCCTTTTACAAAAGTGGATGAAAAATGGTAAAACCGTATAAGTGTTGGGAAGAGGTTGCATTGAATGAAGAACTCTAATTAACTCTAATGGAAAAAGCTTAGATAAGAGATTGAAATGGCAAGAACGGTGATTGATATATGGACTGTGTGCATACGTGTGTCTACACAAAATATGGTAACATATATGCATTTGAAGTAGCTTAAATTGAGGAAGATTTCGCAATAAAGATTGAATAGTCGCAATGTTGTGACATAATTATAATCGGTCACTATATTTAGACTGGGGCCTGTCATATTTTCTCCTAACAAAAAAACTATAAAATTATATAAAGTTTTGAGTCTTGACATAACATAGAAAAGGCTTTACCTTACCATATCACTTTGTATTAATATTTTCTCTTTGCCCACTTTCTCCGTTCTTTCTTATTCATTGAACATAGGTGACATGAAACCTTGCATCCAAGGCATTTGAAGAAACAAACGAATCTATCTTTATTTGTTATATAATCTTTTTATTTCCTTTGTTTTTGTCAATATTATAGAAAATTATTATATACCAGAGGTTATAGTCAACTAATTAATTGGATTTTTATTTTTTGTAATGTTAAACTTATCCACCAGAAAGATTATATGTGTAATGTAATAACTGGACTATTTTGTAAAATCATATTTTAAAATTATAAAACCTCAAACCTTACTGAAAACAGGTGATTTCAAAATTTCATGCAAGTAAATGTTGAACTTTCCAATTTTATAAATAGTCTTGTTAAGCAAGAGTTTTACGATAATCCCTCCCAAAGCACTATAGCTTTAAAATTACTATGTTAGTTGTGTCGAAAATACAAAGCAAAAGAGAATAATTCTATGCAACTGTTGACAAGAGAAAAACACATTATTGCGCCGTACAAACGTCTTGTCTCCATTTCCATAAGATAATTTGTTTTGAAATATATAAATCTTAAGCGAGCTATCGACTATCGTTAGTGTTTTTGATGAATATGATGAAAACTAATGGGATGTTTTCATTACTCTAATAACTTTCGCATAAAAGTGAAAGACAACGAATATGGAGGATATCAAAAGTTTCTGGTTTAATTTTCTCGGCATTTCATTAAAACTTTCCATACCTTTCAGTAAACAAATCTTCGTTCCCTATAATTTTTCAGATCATATGTGGGTCAAGTAAAAAACACTCCCCCTTTAACCTAAACCACTTAATGACAATAAGTCTACAACCATTTTGTGTGCTTAGTTACCATAAATTTTGCCTTAATAATTTAAGAACTGTAAATATTTGTGCCCTGCAACATTTTTTCAATAAACCTAAACTATCAACAATTATAAGTCTAAAAAAATCTACCACCAAACAGTTTCTTCGGCTTGTAGACCAAAACCAGTTGTCAACAAGTCTACAACTACTTGCATAGTTGAATAGTTCGTGAAAAAATAAAGAGAAAGTATATATCAGAAGTAATTAAATACACACGAAAACATAACTCAAAAACCTCTTCTTAGTCAGATTCTCTCTCTATCTATCTCTCTCAATCTCCATCTGCCCATATTTCTTGCTGTCAACAAATTCATTCAGCAATCTCCTTTTTCCCCATCAACAACAAACAAAAAATAAAGTCCTTTCACAACAATTATATTTAGAACAAATTCACCAAAAACCCTTCCACAAAAAACCTCTCTTCTTCAACAATGTCGTCTCGAAACCAAAGATCAAGAATCACCTCTAGTTTCTTCGTCTCCTTCTTCACTAGAACCATTCTTCTTCTTCTCATTCTTCTTCTTGGTTTCTGCAATGGAGCAAGAACAAACACGAACGTCTTCAACTCGAAACCACACAAGAAGCACAACGACGCCGTTTCTTCTTCAACTAAACAGTTCTTGGGGTTCTTGCCACGTCACTTCCCTGTTCCAGCTTCTGGTCCCTCCAGAAAACACAATGATATTGGTTTACTTAGTTGGCATCGATCTTCTCCGTGAGAAAAAGCTTGAAAGGTCTTGAATTTTATTTTCTTTCTTTCTTTTAATTAGTTATATGTTTCTTTCATTCCGGTTCCTCTCTTTTACCCTTTGCTTTTGAGTTTTAAGTTGGTGTAAATGTTTTTTATTTTATTTTTTTTTGGTAATGCCAAGAAAATGGTTATTTTTGTTTGATTAATGTCGACAAGGCTAAACATATGATTTATTATTATGAAATTGTAATTGGAAGTTGTATTATTTTTTGGATAGCTCGAATTTGTAATATTGCACGTATCAAAGTGTGTGAGCCGATCATCCTCATGATATACACGTGTTCTTGTTATTATAATAATAATTTAACTATCTGAAAAAGTTTATGATTAGTTCGAAAATTGACTTTGAATATTATATCACAAGGACTAATTTGTATGTGTGTTTGTAAAAGAATAGATCAAATCTTTAAACTTTAAAGAGGTTTGAAATATATGGTGTAACTAAAAAGTCTGATGTAGAATGGTCTTGAGATTTATAATCGACTTTTTTCTTGGGATCTATCGATTTGTTTTAATGATAACCAATAATGTCTTTGAAATGTCTATTGTGATTTGTCAATGTGATGGACCAAGGTTGCATCTAATTCTATAGCCATTTAATTTATTTTGACATTAAACGTGACATTTATGCCGGAAGGTGATCATCAATAGGTACATAAGATCAGAAAGGTGTGATCAATAGAAGAAGATAAACAGAAACATTTTTAAAATATAGTGTATGATATTGAACTGCACTTGATTTTAAACAAATACGTAATGATCATTTTTAAAGACAAATAAACCGATCTAATTACATATTTATTTGATAATAAAATACCAATCGAGTACTCTTTTTTTTTCGTAGTTATTTAATATAATCAATGCTATAATTAACAGTACAGTACTCATCATTACATGTTTGTTAAGAGTAATGAGTTCTGAAACCTCGAAATCTATCTTCTTCTTCTTTAATCACGTTCGGTTGTTCAAATTCAGACAATCATAGCCCCTTTTCGATAAATTAGGTAAATTTCGCACATCGTTTTGGTAAAATAACACTGCAAAAAAGGGACATAATCTCATAACCTATATATTTGCAGTTGCAGATTTTAGCATCTTTAGTCAAAAAAAGCAAAGTTACCATTGAACTCATTAACATTAACAACGCCTCAACCAAACCGGATAATAATGAATTCAAATCTAACGTGATTGTTCTCTGGTTTTCTCAACCTTCTACAAGAACAGGCCTTGATCCCAAACAACAAGTCTGAAAATGGTTGAATAACTTGTTGTGGCCAACTACAGATAAAGTAAAACGAGAAAGACCTTATTTGTCAAATTAAAATCCGACATTCTCAATTTTCTAGTGGTGAACATTGACCAAGAAACAACACAAACAACTTAAACAGAAACATCAAACGTTAAATGGCAGCCCAAAATTATGATTCAACAGGAGATTCAACTTTGGTCTCCTCAGCTGCAAAGAAGGGAATGGGTTTTTTCGGAGCTGGAAGACGTCCAATGCTATCAACCTTATCTTGTTGTTTAGGAGGTGGTCGCGCTGCTTTTGGCAATAACCTTCCTTTCTTCTCAAACCATTCCGGTTTAAGCAATGCCCTTAAGCCCAACTTGTTGTAATACACTCTTCTCACTGATCCTCCTGCTGCTTCCACCACCTCTTTGGCCCTAACCGTCACTCTCGAAACCTGTAATAAACACGCTCATACCGATCAACTGAACATCTAACTAAGCAAATACATTGACTGGTGCAACGGCTCTAGAGACTACAGAGCAAAAGTTAATAACGCAAATGATAAACCTCGAAATGAAGTGGCCATTTGATATCATCAGCACCACGACCCATTAGTCTTACTCCATCTTCTATTTGCTTTCCTATGGCTCCCACATCCTGCAAACCGACGTTAATGTGTTCAGTAAGAATCAGACATATTAAGAATCCTAAACTCAATTTAAACCGTTGAATCAAAGAGTGAAGTATGACCGAACCTTGAGCGTTTTCATTGTAATCAATTCATGAGAATCTATCTTCCCAGCGTTTATGAGTTTAGCAATCTTCCCTAGACCAACCGGCTGCATCACAAAACAATCATAAACATCTTTAGTCGCTGCATCAATAGAGTGTCAAATCCTAAATCCTTACACACACAGTATAACCTACTTCACCACAAGCAGCTAAAGAACAGCAATAATGGCATACAGAAAGAAGAACAAGAGTGATCCATCTGATTTAGATTCTCAAATTCGACCTAATCTAAGGAATCAATCACAAATGTTAACCCTTCGAATCAAGGGAAGCTACAAAATCCGAAACTTGACCTCAGAAATGAAAATCCCAGAACTAAAAGGCACAAGCTTGAACCTGAAAATGGAGCTTAAATTTGTTCTTGAAGCCACGTTTGGGTAAACGACGTCGTAGTGGAGTCTGACCACCTTCGAAACCAAACTTCATCGTTCCTCTCGCTTTTTGCCCCTTGTGACCTCTTCCAGCAGTTTTACCTTTACCAGACCCAATACCTCTTCCTTTCCTCGTCTTGAGTTTTCTCGGCACATTGTCTCTCAGATCGTTCAAGCTCAATAAACTATAAGCCCTGATTCCTTGAAACGACAAAGCCCTGCTCGTAGAGGTCGGAATTTGAGTAGAGATCGGAGAAGGACGGCATTGAAGAAGTGGTGAAGAAATGATGAATCTGGGTTTCGCGGTTTGATGAAACGAAGAATTGATGAGTGATGTTGATATGATCGACAAGAGTCTTCTTCTTAACATTTCTTCGTTGCGGGATCAAGTAGATTTCGATTTTAGAGATCTCCTGATGAAATTTTGATTATTCCATTTTGGGGATTTAGGGTTTATGAGATTTCAGTGAAGAGCTACTGAATCATCCATCACCATTGCTTTCTTCTTCAGTACTGTCACTTAAAGGCCCATTATGGCCCAAATGTCTTTTCCACCCGCCAATTCACTAAACTATGTCGTTTTGAGTGAACTTCAAAATAAAATAAAACAGAGAAATAAATTGGGAAGGGTTTTAGGTCATCGCCGAATTGCTATTTCTCCGGTAACGATTCTCTCTCTTTTCCGCCGCCGACGAAGCCATCTTTCTTTCTCTTTAGCTTTCTCGTTCCGATTTGCATCCAGTTTCTTGATTTTTCTAACTAATTTATGTCTTTTGAAGAGATTTATAATTGCGATTTTGACAGAGTTTGAGTTTGTTCAAAAGCTTTGTTTATTATATATGTTAAAGCTCTCGCTATATTTAACACTTGTTTTCTCGATTTTGCAGGTTTTGTGAAATCGCGAGAGCTGATTTGAGCAGAGATGGATTTCGATTTCAAAGTTTCCGGAGATTTCATAGTCAGTGGCGCAGAGCAGCTAGATGACACTGATTTGACGCGTTCTGATGAGTTTTGGCTTATCCAAGCCCCTTTAGGCCAAGTATGTTTAGAGAATGATTCTTTATTGCAAATTTGATCCTCATGTAATGTTCTACAGCTAAATGACTTTTCTTTATCGCAGTTTCCAGAAATCGAAGAGAACACTCTTAAGATTGAGCCAGACAAAGATGGGTTATTTGGAGAATTCAAGGATTCAAATGGTATGTTTATGTTTTGTGTTCTTTCATACTCTTTAATATTTTAGTTTTGATCTCCAAAAGCTGGCTCATTACACCTTTGTTTAGGTGCAAAGTATGATCTTGCTAGCTTTCATTCTCAAGATGCTGGTGCAGAGTTGATTATACCTTCTGAAGAATCAATGATTGGTATATTCCCATTACTTTACAGTTGTGTCTTGTTTAGGTTTTGGTCGTTCAGTTTACACAGTTTTGTTTTACCACCTGTTTCGTTAATAATGATTCTTCTGTTGTTGTTCGTTTTATGATAGTTGGGAAGATTACTCGGCGAGTTGCATTAGTTCGTTACCCTGAACCAAACGAGTTGCTTCAGAAAATGAAGGCTAGAACACAACAGAAGCTTGTCGGATCAGTGACGAATTCCTCTAAGAAATCATCTAACCTTACTCAAAGCAGCCGGCATAAAAGCGGCACACGTAGCAGCAGAGAGAAGAGCATGTTCTCTGGCTTCACCGAGACTCCAAAGTCGCCAAAAAGAAAAAATTCAGAGTCTTCCTCAGGTAAACATCGGAGCTCAACAAGTACGGTTTCAGGCTCTTCAGAACGATCAGCAAAGTCCAAGAAGAAGGTGAAGAAGGAAGAGTAAAGATCTTTGCTCCTGTTTTTTTCAAAGAGAATGTTTGTGACTGTTAAGATGTTGAATTTCGATTATGCAGATGATAAACAGCCAGTAATGTATTCAAATTCATAAGTTATTTCGCCGTAGATGCTTATAAAAGTTCAAGCTTATTAGCTACCATGGAACAAAGTAAAAGTAAAATACAGCTTTTCAGCTATGTTTGTTGTTCTTTTGTCTTCAAGCCTCTGTGGTTGGAGTTGTTGCAGAGTCTTGTGATATTGGCTTCCATTGTTGCGGAGTTTGAGCTTTCGTTATCGAGAGAGCATGGATTTCTTTCATCTCTTCTTCAAGAGCAGCGTTCACAATACGGTGCCTCTCGAGCAATCTCTTCCCCTCAAACTGTTCCGAGATAATCTCAACCACAAAACTCGCGCCACAGCTGGGAAAAAAGGGTAAAGTTTAAATTGAAAACTGGAGATGAGATGTCAAAGGTCGATGATTGAATAAATGGTATAGTGATCATAAGACTTTACCCTCCAGATGTGTCGATGACTTCCTGGTTTTACACATGAATTAAACCAAGTCAGTGATGTTGTTATAAAGAAATAAGATCACTTATGCCCAAACCACATAAGTGAGTAGTCATGTTAATATGGGCTAACCCACCCCAATTAAACCCACCCCATTTAAAGTGACAATATCATTTCCATAGCCATTTGCTTTATATCCTCATCATCACAAGTGACGTACTTCTTCAATAGTAATTCAATCCTCCATACTTGGGTGAAGTATACATT
>Ga0041059_1003248_pt1 | contig 11288 bp, 11 predicted proteins | sample AraColnosormetaG_FD_56232 | JGI IMG/M metagenome (GOLD analysis project Ga0041059, IMG submission 56232) | Arabidopsis roots microbial communities from North Carolina, USA - Col MF nosort | ecosystem: Host-associated > Plants > Roots > Unclassified | place: USA: North Carolina | collected... | reverse complement strand
TTTTTTTTTTTTTTTTTTTTGATATTGTGGATATTGATTGATATAAATTTTGTTTTTTGAAAATGTTGTGATCCATGTAATGTATAGTCTCTTAAACTTGAAAATCTGCTCAGTGCTGCTCATATATATCTTGAAATTAGAGTTCATAACAAAACTTTTGCCAAGAATTGTTCTTCCTCCAAGCGTAATATATAATTATCACCGAAGCATCCACTTTCAATGTACGATTAAGAGATAAACAAGAGATACTTTGTCAATTGGTTATTGGTTAAAAAAAAAAAGTAACGTACGTACGTTAAAGATCTGTTTATGTTTTTGTAACGCTTAGTTGTTGCCATGTAAGTTGCTGAGGATATCTCAAAACGGTGAAATCCAAACAAAAAACATAAAAAAAAATTCCTTTCATTAGATTGTTATCCTACGTTAACAATCCAAGCCAACTCTGAATTATTTTTTATATTCTTAAACAGAAAAATCAAAAATGGAAATACCATAGAAGAGCAAATAGACATTACAAAAATAAATCGTACTGTTGAATGTACATAAAAAATTTCTTACGCGTAATGCTATGATAGCTTGGCGATGGTCTCGTGACGCAAGATTTTTGGTCATATAAATTTTGGACCGTTAATTTTAAAAACCATATAATAAATTAATAATCATAGAAGAAGAAAAAGTTAAAATGGACGATGGGAATTGCAACTCGGGTGGACCCCACTCAGACACTGATCTTTAAGCAATCGCTTCGTTTCGATTTCGCAATCACAAAAGTAGCAAAAATCGAAAATAAAAAAAACTTAGTAGCGAACGAACGAACCCGCCCACTCATTTAGTTTCCAGATTTTTCTTCCGGATCTCTCTGCTCTCCGAATCTCCCGAGTTTTTTTTTTTTAATTTTTGTTTCTCACCGGCGGCGAGAGGATATGGTGGTGATTCACGGAGTGTCTCTTACTCCACGCTTCACTCTTCCTTCTCGACCTCTCAACACTGGCTTTAATGCCGGCAATTCCACCCTCTCTTTCTTCTTCAAAAAGCACCCTCTCTCTCGTACGCCTCTTTCTCTTTCTCTTAATTTGCTGTGCTCTGTGACGCCATTGTTGTAACTGACTGTAATAATTGATGATTAGCGAGTTCATTCGTCTATTGGACTAGCTTCATGAACTGTACTGTCTTTTCTTTCGCTGGGGAATACCTCTTGATTAGATCCATGTCTGTAGGGAAGATCTTTGCTGGGAAACAATCTGCGGAGTTTGATTCTTCGTCACAAGCTATCTCTGCTTCTGAGAAAGTCTTAGTACCTGATAATCTTGATGATGATCCCAGAGGTTTTTCACAGGTGGATATCTTTTGTCATCTCTGCTCTTTAATCAGTGAGTTATATACAATGCATAGGCAAATTGTTAGAGGTTGAACCTTATGTGCATTACATGAAAATATATAAAAAAACAATAATCTCTTCTTTTTTGTAGATATTTGATCTAGAAAGTCAAACAATGGAATATACTGAGGCAGTAAGAACAGAAGACCAAACAATGAACGTTGTCAAGGAGAGAGGGGTGAAACCAAGAATAGTTCCCCCACCGGGTGATGGCAAGAAAATTTATGAGATAGACCCCATGTTACGAACTTACAACAATCATCTTGATTACCGGTAAGAATCTTTGTTTCAAGTTGTTTCGTTATTACTATACCTGCTTGAGACTTATTATGTAAGCCTCTGAGTCTTATTTATTCAAGGACTATTCTTACAATTGATGTACAAGTTTGTAGCAAGGCGAGATGTTGTTTTTTACTTTTGATTCCGGTTATGTATCCTGCATTTTTGTTGGCTGCAGTTATGGACAGTATAAAAGATTGCGTGAGGAAATAGACAAGTATGAGGGTGGTCTTGAGGCATTCTCTCGTGGCTATGAAAAGTTAGGATTTTCGCGCAGGTAACTATTTGCTACCACCTATATAGTTCTCCAGTAGAATACCAAGTTTAGGCTGTAGTGTCACACTGTTTTCATTTCATCACTAGCATATTATATGTTTTCCTAATGGTAGTTACATTGCTATTACAGTGATGCCGGTATAACTTATAGAGAGTGGGCGCCTGGAGCTAAGGTTTGTTTCTTTTAGTTTTCCACTAGAAAGTTATAAGTTCGTTCTAGTAATTCCTTCATTCACGACTGTAGATAGAATCTTTGCATTTGCTTTATGCTCACAAAGTAAATATTGGTCATATAACAAGGGTAGGATATTGTCCTACAGTCACTATGTGGTCGAAATACTGTAGCACCTGTCTCATGTAGGAGTAGTGATTGGTTTTGCTTATTTAATACTGAATGTAGGAGGTTTAGCATGTTAGTCGAATCTTTATGGCAACCTTTATTTCTTGACTGTATGTGTGTGCATATTTTACAACTAGTTTGGTTGTTTTGCTAACTTCTGCCGTAGTTTGGCTGTTTTGCTAACTTCTGCCCTCGCCTGTTTCAGGCTGCATCACTTATCGGAGATTTCAACAACTGGAATTCTAATGCAGATATCATGACTCGGGTATGGCCTACTGACTACTTTGCGTAAATTTCTTATGCTTGGTATATTCATTTGAGATTTGAAATCTACTGAATTCTGACCAATGATTCTCTCATCAAATCTTTGACAGAATGAATTTGGTGTTTGGGAGATCTTTTTGCCCAACAACACTGATGGTTCGCCTGCAATTCCTCATGGCTCACGTGTAAAGGTAACTAACAAGGCGCTTCATTCATTCATTCTGCTTCCACCAATTATCACATGTTTTATCTTAAAGAGATGGTCTCACTGGTGCAAGCAGTCTATATTATGCACAGAAAGATATGTTTTTCTGCTGCGTATGATTAAAACTTAGTTCCAGCATCAGCCATCAGATATAGAAAAGAGAGAAACCTTTGATTGTTCTGGTCATCTGCTTAGGAATCCAAAAATGCATATTGTATCTACACTGCCTTAACAAATATTCTGCTTATCATTTATGTACATGTGGATAATATTGCTATGAGTTACACAGATATTTGGTTAGAAGCTTCTGAGAATATTATGTAATGACGATGAAGTAATTTCTTATGCACAAAACTCCAGATTCGTATGGATACTCCATCTGGCATTAAAGACTCAATTCCTGCTTGGATCAAGTTCTCGGTGCAAGCTCCAGGTGAAATCCCATTCAATGGCATATACTATGATCCTCCAGAAGAGGTAAGGCTCTACAGTCTTTTGAATAATTATCTTGTGGAAAACAATTGTGCCAGTGCTAGTCTGAAATTTTTGAAGATTTAGATTTCTCGATAAGTTTTCTCAGTCAATTCCATTTAATATATGCTTACAATTTAATATAAAAACATCAACATATACTTTTGCTTGCCCTTCAACGGTTCCAAATTTCTTTTTAGGAGAAGTATGTATTCAAACATCCTCAACCAAAGAGACCTAAGTCGCTAAGGATTTATGAAGCACATGTTGGCATGAGTAGCACGGTGTGTGTCTGGCTCCTTGTCTTAAATAATTATGTTTTGGTCCTTAACATCTGTGTACCAAGCTTCTTTATAACGTATCAATATGCCACACTGTTGGTTTGTTCAGTATGTTTGTTTGACTATAATAACATAGATCCCAATTTCTGGATATTTCTCTATATCACGTGAATAATGTCAGTGTACTTGTTATGCAGGAACCAATGGTCAATACGTATGCTAACTTTAGAGATGATGTTCTTCCCCGCATCAAAAAGCTTGGATATAATGCTGTTCAAATTATGGCCATACAAGAACATTCATATTATGCCAGCTTTGGGTATTCTTTTAACCTTAGTGAGCTCTAGTAGAACCCTAGATATTTGCATTTAATTATTGTTGCAGAACTATACGCTTTTAGGCCTTTGTACCATGATGCTAGCTGTATCTTCAAGCAACTAGTAGTATAGATATCTCAATTCTTATTGGTTTTTCTTACTGAGGAACATGGCCATTTCTATTATGAATGCAGGTACCATGTCACAAACTTTTTTGCCCCAAGCAGTCGCTGTGGGACCCCAGAGGAACTAAAATCACTGATAGATAGAGCTCACGAGTTAGGCCTGGTAGTTCTGATGGATATCGTTCATAGGTAGTGAAGGTTTACATGAAAGCAAACAATGAGATCCACCTTTTGGTCATTTACAAGTCATTGAATCTTCCGACTCTCTAACCTGTGCAGCCATGCTTCAAAAAACACATTGGATGGACTGAACATGTTTGATGGAACTGATGCTCACTATTTTCACTCTGGACCTCGGGGATACCATTGGATGTGGGATTCACGACTTTTCAATTATGGGAGCTGGGAAGTATGTAACTTTTTCGTGAATTTTAATCGAAAATGTAGTGAACATACAACTTCCTTAAGCACTATCAGTTCCAACAGTCTCTTTTGATCTTTTCTAACAGGTATTACGATATCTCCTTTCAAATGCACGGTGGTGGCTAGAAGAATACAAGTTTGATGGATTTAGATTTGATGGTGTAACCTCAATGATGTATACTCATCATGGACTCTCGGTACTTCAAACTTTTCTACAATGGATGGCTAATGCAATCTTTATGTTTTTCCCATCTTTCCAATGTTGTATCAGCTTTAAGTATATCTTAGGTCGGTCTGCTGACCTTCTATTTTGTGGGTTTTGGATAGGTTGGATTTACTGGGAACTACACCGAATACTTTGGATTGGAAACTGATGTGGATGCTGTGAATTATCTCATGCTGGTTAATGATATGATTCATGGGCTCTACCCTGAAGCGATTACCGTTGGTGAAGATGTAAGTTTTCTGATTGGCTAAATAAAAAAGTGCTCTACAGAACCATAAGGGATACATATTGTGTATCATATTAAAGATAGTCCAAAACCAAATTAGTGTGAACTGACAAGAGAAAGTTAGTATATATTTTTTGGTGATCTATGCTAATAAAATCGTTTCATTTCAGGTTAGTGGTATGCCAACATTCTGTATTCCTGTCCAAGATGGTGGCGTTGGATTTGACTACCGTTTACACATGGCCATAGCTGATAAGTGGATAGAAATGCTCAAGTGAGTGTTTTCTGCATTTTCTTTTAAGTTCCATCTGCTTTAATATTTGGTGAAATAAGTGTCTTACTCTCCTCCATGTTATGCTGTGAAGGAAGAGAGATGAAGACTGGCAAATGGGCGACATCATTTACACACTTACCAACAGAAGGTGGTCAGAGAAGTGTATCTCTTATGCTGAAAGTCACGATCAAGCTCTTGTTGGTGATAAAACAATTGCCTTCTGGTTAATGGACAAGGTATAGATAGATTAGACACCGTTTTACATTAAACTCATTATTAAAAGTTATGTGAGCGGTGTTGTTCGGGTTCCAGGATATGTATGATTTCATGGCAGTAGACAGACCATCAACTCCTCTTATCGATAGAGGAATAGCTTTGCACAAAATGATTAGGCTTATAACTATGGGATTAGGCGGTGAAGGTTACTTAAATTTTATGGGAAACGAATTCGGACATCCAGGTACTAAATCGATTTAAGCTTGTTTCATTTACTTTCTGTGCAAAAATTTTGAGTGTACAATTTCTTCATCTACTCCTGCAATATTCAGAATGGATTGATTTTCCCAGAGGCGAGCAGCGTCTTTCTGATGGTAGCGTGATTCCTGGCAACAATTTCAGTTATGACAAATGCCGCCGCAGATTTGATCTTGTAAGTTCTTACAATTTGGCTGAGTACAACATTACTCAAGATATTTTTCTGTGTATTCTGATTCAGAATAGTTCATATATAGGGGGATGCAGATTATCTCAGATACCGCGGACTACAAGAATTTGATCAGGCAATGCAACATCTTGAAGAGAATTACGGTGTAAGTCTCCAAGTTAAAACCTTTGTAGATGATCTCAGTTACCCATTAGCTTTATTCTTATTTTACATTTGAGCAGTTTATGACTTCGGAGCACCAATTCATATCACGAAAAGACGAAGCAGATAGAGTAATCGTATTCGAAAGAGGTGATCTCGTCTTTGTCTTTAACTTTCACTGGACCAGCAGCTACTTTGATTACCGCATTGGTTGCTCCAAGCCTGGAAAATATAAGGTATAATACACATCTAACTCTTCCTTTTCAAACACTGGAGACTTTGGTATTGGTTGTGAAGATAGAATCCGATATCTTTCTACATTTCGACATTCCAGATCGTATTGGACTCGGACGATCCTCTCTTTGGTGGATTCAATAGGCTCGATCGCAAGGCAGAGTACTTCACTTATGTAAGAAAAATAAAACCATTCTAGTCAAAGTTTACATTAATTGTGACTGTTCCAATCTCTTGACCAATCGTGCCAATGCAGGATGGCTTATACGACGAACGACCCTGCTCCTTCATGGTCTATGCACCGTGTAGAACCGCCGTGGTTTATGCTTTAGCAAACCACGATTAGAACTTTCAGACTTTGGATCCAATATCATAATCAAGGAAGAGTGTGTGAAAAAATGTTTTTCCTTCATTAGAGTGAAGTAAAGAATCTGGTAACGAAAAAAATGTCTGTGTATACAAGATCACCGAAAATGTAAAGAATCTGGTAATGGAAAATATCTAAAACATTAAACCAGAAATGTAGCACTTGATTAAAAACCAATTACAACAACCGAAATAAACCGATAATAAACGCCAGCTGGCCGGTCTTGGAAATGGATAAACAACCGAAATAAACCGATGTATGCCACCAAGCATAATTGCAACGGTATAATGCTTCAAACAAATAAATCAAACTAAAAAGGTATCACAACAACTTTTGATTATGATCCCACTAATAATAGTATTGTTGTAAATCTAAAATTTCAAAGGTTTTCAAAAAGGGATCATCTTCATAAGATACCGGTTTAATTTGATTTGGTTGCGATGAATAAATCCGGTTAAGACACCAGTCACGCTCCTTTCGCTTCCATTATTAGGAACAAGAAATCCAACGGTCATCGTAGAGCGCATCAGATAAACGGCTAAAAAGCAAATTCTCTGGAAGAAGAAGAAGACGAAGATGCAACCGACAGAGACGTCGCAGCCGGCGCCGTCGGATCAAGGCCGCCGGCTTAAGGATCAGTTATCGGAGAGTATGAGCTTCAGTAGCCAAATGAAGAAGGAAGACGATGAGTTGTCGATGAAAGCTTTGTCGGCGTTCAAGGCCAAAGAAGAGGAGATCGAGAAGAAGAAGATGGAGATCAGAGAAAGAGTTCAAGCTCAGCTTGGTCGTGTTGAAGATGAGTCCAAGCGTCTCGCTATGATTCGCGAGGTTTGATTTCGAATACATTATTTCAATTCGAGTTTTGGTGTGATTCACTTGCTGCTTTAAGTTTTGTTGTAGTGTATATTAGGTCAAATTCCTATGGCTTATAGTGACTAAAAGGGAAAAAAATTCAACCTCTTTTAAGATTTAGTAGTTGAGTGTTCTAAAATTAGAAAGCTGGATTTGGTCTTATTTAGGGTTTTTTAATATTTAGGTTCTAGATTTGTGGAACTTTTTAGAAATTTAGAGCATGATTTGTGTTCTAAGATGAGCTCTGTGTCATGATCTAAACCCGATTGGGAAAAGAAGAAGCTATGAATCAAGCTCTGAACTGAATTTGTGGTGATGTATGTTTGGTGTATTCAGGAACTTGAAGGTTTTGCTGATCCCATGAGGAAGGAAGTTACTATGGTGAGGAAGAAGATTGATTCTCTCGACAAAGAATTAAAGCCATTGGGGAATACAGTTCAGAAAAAGGTTTGTGGTTTGCTATTGAGAATTGTAATGCTTCATATATGTAATTAGGCACCGCGTTTTGAGATAAATTGCTTTACTGTTTATGGATGATGAAGATATATGTATAGATTGGACCCATTTTATACCGACTTGATACTGAATAATTTTCAGAATGTGTTCAGGAGTCTTATTATTCAAAGCCGTTTTTTTCAAAATGTGCAGGAAACAGAGTACAAGGATGCTCTTGAAGCATTCAATGAAAAGAACAAGGAGAAGGTGGAGCTGATCACCAAGCTACAGGAGGTTTGTTCAATATGATCTCACTTCTCTCTCTACAATTTCCAAGTAGTATTTCGTATTTGAATGAACGTTATGGATGGTCTGCGTTTGGTCCTACAAATTGGTGTGTTGTCTATCAAACTAATCGTGTTTAAGCTGTAGGGCATATAAATTTTACCATTACCTTTGTTTAGAACCTTACAAAATTAGGTAAAGACATTGGTCCCGTAGTTTTGTTCCAAGACTTGGGAAAGACTCCCATTGCAATAGGTGAAGTCATCTTACCGAGTTTTGGAATCCAGTCTGCAAGTTTGTCATTTTAATAGTTAATTTCTTGACTCTAAAACGGGTTTCACAATTTGTGAAAAGTGAAGTCAGTGTGAGACTCTAGATCAGGACTTTCCATGTTTGGGTGCTTGGAAATTATTTTCTCCAAACTAGATCCAACGCATTATCTTAGCACCTCTATTTCGCAAGTGAGATATCCGAAAGAACAATCATGCGTTTTTGCATGTCGTGTCTGTAATTGCACTATATCCTGTATATTCCATTGCAACGCTTGTACTATGTGGTGAGCCTGCTAGATCAAAAGTGTTGTTTATATTCACTATGATCGTGTTCTTATGACAGTATTGAGACAGAGAGACTTAATGTACTTCTCTTCTTTTTTGATGAATGCGCGCAGTTGGAGGGAGAAAGCGAGAAATTCAGGTTCAAGAAGCTGGAGGAGCTAAGCAAGAACATTGATCTAACCAAACCTTAGTGTTGGACGAGCAGAGTCGCTGGGATTTGGCTATTCAAAGTTCTAAAAAAGTCACTTTTTAGAGTATTTTCATTGTTCTTTTATGATTCTAGTAATATATATAATTTATAAAATAAAAAGTAAGAAGATATGTGTTTGAACTAGATGTTGCAAAGAAAATGTAACAAAGTTACGATGGCACTACATTATCGACGTGATTGGCAGAATTGTAATAGTAATGTAAAGAAACTATGTTTGTTCCGGAGCATTTTCGTACATGATTATATCATCAGCCATTTCAAATCTCTCTAATAATATGTTTAAGGCCACAATGAAAATTTTGACTTGAAAATTTGAGCTATAAATGTGAAATCAAACTGATGAGCTTGATAGACCAAGTTAATAGAGAACATAGATATACACTAGAATCAAGTGAAGAGAGTAGTGCATTATCCCTTTCAATTACTTCAGAAAAGAAAAAAATCTCATTCCCTTCCAATTATGTTATATGTAACCAATCAAATATTAATTTGCAGACGAATCCTTAACTAACAAACTTGTCCGATAAAGCCAAAATATTAATATGCTATGTCTTCTTGTAAGAATATGAATCTGCTATGGGATTTAAAATTTAGACCAATTTTTTTTAATATAAAAACAAAATAGAATTCAGAGGAAAATGGAATAATCAAAAGGTTTGGTTTGGTGGAATAATTAACGAGGTTTCCTTGTATGATCATCTCTCACATTATTATATTGAAAGTGCATGCATCTAGAATAAATCAATAATTAATCATTACTTAGCACATCTACAGTGTTCCAAGTTTAAAACCTATCCATTAGGAGATATCTCTCAGAACACATACTTCTCATATTCCTCTATTATTTCCCTAAATCTTTTTTTTTGAAGTTTTTATTTCCATAAATTTTATGTAATGCTTTAATTTTTATCTTTTTAAAACGTCTAACTTTTATTATTAACGTTGATCGTAAGTTTCATGATCTTGAAATAACAAATCGTTAATACATCAAGGAAGATTAAAAAAACAATATTGGAAAAATACGTTCTTAATTGTGTGCAATTTTCGCAAACCGATCGGCGACTTGATTAGCTTTTGTTGGAGAATAGTTGAATTTCAATAATCTTGTGAACAAAGCTTGTCATCTGTGAAATGTTGATATGGCCTAGAATAGTCTCCAAATATATATTTATGCATTTTCCTTTGACGAGTCAATAAGAGTCATTTTACAATCTCCTTGCATGCTTTGTTTTGTTTTGTATGTTCCTTCGCCGAAATGGTGGAGACATTAGTATTGTCACCGTCTTTTACTCAGATCAAAATTCTGCGTAAATTTATTATGTGTGTCAGTGTGTGTGTTCTAAGTGGTGACATGAATCGGTGCCGCCGTGCCGCAATAGTTCGTATATGTTTCTGTTTTAATTAAAGAAATTTGTATGTTAATTCGATACATTTTCCTATAACGAGATGTTCGTGAATGAGTGTAAAATATAAACGTACCGGTCGTGCGTGAGCATGGAGGAAAGCTACAAATCGAGCGACACGATCCAAGTTTAAGATACATACGGAGACATATTGTCTCGCAAAAAGTCAAAGTCACAAACTTTCTAATTGGACCTAAATAAATTTCCTGTTTCAATAATTCATATGTATCTAATAAATAGGTTGGTGTACATATATATTTTAGCTATTATTGAATCCTCTACATAAAATGTATTGGGACATGCTTCTTTCACTCTGCCCATATCTCTTCAATATCTCATCGGTTCACATGAATAGCCGTATACGTACAAATACAATTCAATTGATTAATAGAAGTACACGTCTACGTATATATTAGCATATCCAACATCATTTATGCATGGTTTTTATATTGCTCATATTGATTTCTTGTCTGTTTCCTTATTTTCTTCATATAAAATAACAAAGCATTTCCTTGGAAGCTTCTCAAATAAACATAAAATCCTGAAATTACGAAAGTTAATATTTAAAAAGATGTATAATTGTATACCAAATTAATTAGTGAAACATGCACCCATGCAAATATTTTAAAATATATATAAGAAATTCGTGGACATCTCTGTAATAAGTCACACTCACACTGTCACACGTTACATATATAATTGGGACACTCACATATATATATATATATATATATATATCTACATGGAACCTGAGCTTTGTAAAAGAAAAGAGGTTAAATTATGTGGATTCCAAAATTTGCCAATTTGGTAACCTTGCTCATATAAATACATATCAAATTCTGTGTCAAATATTTTTCATTTTGGTTATAAATTAACGTTGAATAACTACAGAATATATATTTGTCCAAAAAAAGGAGATATTTGTAGTGGAGTTTTATTGTTCCGTCCTCTATTTTAATCGAATGCATTCAAATTACAATATAGGCTTATTGAAACGAACAAAATTACACAAATAATTTGTGGAAAAGAAAAAAAAAAAAAAAAAAAAAAAAAA
>Ga0041059_1003247_pt1 | contig 11289 bp, 7 predicted proteins | sample AraColnosormetaG_FD_56232 | JGI IMG/M metagenome (GOLD analysis project Ga0041059, IMG submission 56232) | Arabidopsis roots microbial communities from North Carolina, USA - Col MF nosort | ecosystem: Host-associated > Plants > Roots > Unclassified | place: USA: North Carolina | collected 2013-09-02 | reverse complement strand
ACATAAAAAAATCTAATATGTTATTAATTATTGTAGTATATAAGATTATAAATTTTTAAAATAATATGTATGAAATTGAATATAAATATTCAAATTATGACTCATTACTCAGTAGAAAATTTTCTTAAATCTATTTTTGACCCGTTACAATATTTTTTTCATGTATTGAACAGTTTATATTCGTTTTTAAAAATTCAAATTATGGCAAATGCGAAAAAACTATAATTATTTTTTATAACGATGATATTATCTTTTCGCAAAAATAGAATCATATAAAGATGAGAGGTGAACTATAATAATTATTAAAAAATTAATATGATAATTTAGATATCAAATCTAATTTGTTGATTTTAATTGGTTACTTTTTTGGAAATTAATAATGTATTTCTCTTTTTTAATTAATTAAATTAGTATTTGACTTTTTAATTTTTAAAGAGATGAATTAATTTACTCTTTAAATTTTATTTCTAATGGTATACCTATGTAATTATTTTAAAAAAAATAAGGTTACATTTTAAAATGTATTTTCCAAATAATATAGTAAGACATGCTACGACAACTTATTGTGAGAAAGTACGAAGCAAGACAGCACCACGTGACGTTTGTAAGAAATCAAATGGCAATGCGTTGTGCAAAAAGACATGTTGGACAATAGAAAAGTATGTTAATGGAAAATGTCTAATACTTCCAAAGACGACAAATTTAGATTGCTACTGCTACCATTACGATAATGGATCCGCATGTCGAGCTTAAACCCATAATTATTAATTCTGTAATAAATTGGCCAATTTTTACCATACGTGTCACACGTTATCACTCTAGCATCTAATACGTGTACACTTAATAATTAATGTAAACTTTATATCATATATTCTAAATATTTATTGATATGTTTATATTCTAAATATTAATGGTACATTTATTATTATCTTTTTTTTAATGCTAATTTCATTTTGTTTTTATATATTTCTTATTTTTGATAAAATTAGTTTTTTGTTTTTAAAAAGAAATTCGTTTGGGATTTCTTTTCAAATTTTTTGGAGTCTTAAGTTAAAATATGAGCATATACAATAATAAGTACATTGAGTTAGCTAATAATTTTCTAAAGGTGAAAAATACCTAAGATGAGGTCCATCATCAAATTCTTGAGGCTTATATAATCTCAATATCTAATATAATAAAGTAAGTTTTCCTCGTAACTTATGATTTAAAAATTTGACACGTGACATCTCTCCTTTTGACATGTATCCCTATTTTATTTTTTAAAATTTAATGCATCATTATCAATGATTTAATTATATCATCATATTAAAAAAAAATGGAAATTTGACACAAAAGAAAATATGGAAAACACATTTTCCTACATTATTCATTTTCTTTTTATCATATAACAATAAAATCAAATAATTTATATGATATCTATTTTTCTATAATTGTATTATATTTGATTTTCTTACAGTTATTTTCTATCTTTTCAAATTAAAATAAGTAATTCTCATGAGTCGAAATCGTACTTTATATGATAAGATACCAATAATGTTTAAACAAAAGCCCATCTTCATGTAAAATATGCAAATAACTATGAACTAGGCTGATACTACCGGAAGAATTTCTGTTTGGGTAATAGGTACTGTAGCTGATATTCTTGTAATCAGTTTAATAGGTATTTTTTTTATGGTTCATATTCAGGATTCGGTTCATCCCTGTAGAAACTGGAAGAGCTGAGTTATAAACGTGAAAACATAAAAACTTAATGAGGCCCAACTCTTCTTTCTTTGTCATATTCGAGGGGGTCCCGTTGAACTGCTAATTATCGTGTTTTTGAAAATGAACTTAACTAAATTAGTATATTATGAACATATAGTATTTCTTAATCTTTCAAAGATAGAATAAAAAAGGGAATCACTTAATTCACTTTTCCTGCTTCCCCGGCTCATACAATAGTTTTTATCATTAGATCTATCATTAAAATTGAAAATTTGGTCTATACTATAAAAGAATCAAAATAGAATTTTTGATTTTATTTATTTATCAGTGATTCAAAATAATTATGAAAATAAACAAATAGCAATGAATAAAAGATAAACTAACTTTAAACAAAAGACAAACATACAACAACGTATTGTAATTTAGAGAAAAAGTGAAATAAATATTAGTTACACGAAATCCAAAAATAAAAAATCAATACTAAAATATTAACTACCTAAGAGAGATATCCAACAAGGTGACATAAAATGTAGGAGTAACATGTGATTGTTATGCTGGTGAAGATGGTGATTGTTGATGGTTATAGAGGTGGTGATAGAAAAAAATATTATTATGGAAACATATCTTATTATATAATTAATAGGATATATTTTTCGTTTATCATGAATAGTTATCAATCAAAGATTTTATCATATGTCATGATTTAAAGGAATTTTATCATCTTTATATTTTTAATGTGCCTAATTTAATACCATTTTGGTTTGATTTACCAACTTTATTATGAATATTTTATAATTTTAGTTTTTGTATAAGTATACCAAAAGTTATTGCTATGTGATGTATTTTCATTCAAATAATTTGAGTTATTGTTATATTATATATTTTTCATTCAAATATTTTTTTAATCAATAATTATAGTGGTGAAGTAAACAATACAACAATAAAAATAAATATATTTGTTTTTAGTTTTGAAAGATAATTTATACTTACAACATTGTTTTCTTTTTTTTTGCAAAAATACTTACAACATTGTTAATTATTATTTTTGCTAAATTTGATTTTAGTTATAAGAAAATAAACCCCTCCATCGGACGGGTCCTTATCTAGTATATAGTTATAAAGTGTGGCTTAAACTCTAACCTACCAATGAATAATCACAATGGAGAGAAGATACCAATCAAAACTAAAATCAATAAATGCCTACAAACTATGGCTACAACAAACGGTAATAGGTGATGTCAACTCACAGAGCTAACTGAATCTTGAATCATCATTATCTTCTTCTCCTTCTTCTTCTTCTTCTTCTACTTTGGTTTCTTAACTCATCTGCTCCCCTATGAGATCGAGACCCACAAGAAGAAAGGTGAGACCTTGGAACAATAGGAAGTAGAAATGTACTCCTTGTGAGGCCAAAAGACTCCTAACTGCTGCAGTGAGCAAAAGAAAAGCTAGCGCGAGCTCTTTGTGGAATATCTTATTGGTTTTCTTCACGGAAACCGGTTGTTTTTTCTGTTCCTCAACTTGGCTTATCTCCAAGAGCTCACTGTCTGAAACTCCTCTTAGGATTTGGTTTGGCATCTTCTCGGATTCTTTATCAGTGAGAGCTAAAAGATCAGACTCTGATGATCTTCCTGCTTTCTTTGTTACAATCCATTCGTAAGAGCTACCGAGTTGGAATAATCCAGATACCATCGCGTTGAACTTGGTGACCGACATAGTGTTCTCAAACAATAGGTAAGGGACAATGAAAGGGAAAGACTTTGGAGCAGGAAGAATGTTGAGTAGTGACATGAATATCGGTACATAGCAGATGACCCAAATAGGAAGCTCGGCTTCTGGAACGAACATGGTGATTGGAAGGATTACACAGAACAATGTGAAGGAGTAGAAAGGAAGTATGAGTTTCCTTAGAAGGAAGAATAGTAGTATCAGATTTGCTTTCTTCCACATTGCAATCTACGGGAAAACCAAAAGAGCCATTAAAATCATTGGAATGATCAAATGATTGCAAAACCATAGCTCTTATATACCTTAGAGGTCAAGATTGATCGCAGACACAAGCGAAATAGCTGCATTGGTCCCGAGTGCCATCGATGTTGCTGCTTCTTGTATGCTTCATATGACTCAGGAACTTCACAAAGAACCTAAAGATTGTTTCTACTTCAGTCAAATTTACTAAGGGCTCTTCATGAAACTGGACAAGAACACGCGATATAATCGTACCTTGACATCGTTAAGATATATGAATTTCCATCCATGAAGATGAGCCCGAACAGCTATATCCATATCCTCGACGGTTGTCCTTTCAAGCCAACCTCCAGATTCCTCAAGGGCTTTAATTCTCCATACTCCAGCAGTTCCATTGAAACCAAAGAAATTCAAGAACACCCCATTAACCTGCTGCTCAACCTCGAAATGAAAACACAGATTGATGTTTTGAAGACGGGTCAACAAGTTCTCGTCTTTGTTCACAAACGCCCACCTAGCCTGAACCAGACCTAACTCAGGCTTCTCCTGAAATAACATTGGCATTTACAAGTTAGATGCTTCACCAAAAATGGTTGTCTCATACTCTCATGACACAACCAAACAGAATTACTAATCCACCTATCTACATACCTTGAAATGTGGCACGGTTAGTTTAAGGAAATCCGAGTTAGGTTGGAAATCCGCATCGAAAATTGCAACAAACTCGTAAGCTTCCACATAATCACAGCTCATTGCAGATTTGAGGTTACCAGCTTTGTAACCAGTTCTAACCAAACGATGCCGGTAAATAATGTTGACACCCTTTTGGCTCCATTTAGTAACCTCATCTCTAATTAACTCCTGGATGCTTTCATCATCTGAATCGTCTAGAACCTGAACTAGCAGTCGATCTTTTGGCCAGTCAAGCTGACACACAGCAGATATAGATTGCTCATATACCTAAACAAGGATTAGACATTTATGTAACTTCATTAATCTAATTCAACAATGAAGCACATAACCATGTAAAAGGATTGATACTTTGTTTAACCATACCTCTCTCTCATTGCACATTGGTATCTGAACAAGAACCATTGGATACTCAGACCCTGATCCTTCAAAATCATCATTTCGAAAATGCTCTTCATCGATTCTCGGCTTAATCTTCTTAAACTTGATCCAAAGACAGCCTAAGCAAAGAATCAAACGATCTACAGACTGTACAAGGAACAGTACAATACAAAACTTTGAGAGAGCTTTGATTGGAGGAGCAATATAATCAGCTCTTAAACTCAACCAACCGACATAGAACAGATGAAGCAAGCTCTGGATCTCAAGTTTGCTTGTAGGAATGTGTAAATTAGGGTTTTTAAAGTAATGCCATCCTCTGTAATAAGCAACTAACTCAAACGCAAGAATAGCTAATGAAGCAACTAAGAAGAGCTTAATAGCTGAGAAAAGCCATCCGTCTCTACCAAGTCTCTCAGAGCCTAGTGGATGAGTGAAACTGAGCCGTCTCTTGACTGAACCAAGAAGAGACCAGAACACTGTAGCGACCCAAGTGAGACATCCAACAGCTTTGTGAGCTTTAAGAAGCAAAACCCAAGTCACTTGCTTAGCGTTCTTGCCTCTACTCTTCTCCATTGGTTGAAATGCAGAGTCTGGTTCCTCTACTTCAACTATTGAGTAATTTGGATTCTCCATTTTCACCACTACTGGTGTACCTCTCCTTGTTTCCTTGGCCCATAAATCTGAAAAATCAAACCTTGGAGCCATATTTCAAAGCTCAAGACCCAAATCTGGAAGAAGAAGTAGTTGAATCTCTTGATTAGAGTTTAAGACCCAAATCTCAAAGTTGGAAGATTTAAGCTAAACCCATCTTGAGAAACCTAAAGGTAGCGACTTTGAGTGAGTAAATCTTCAGACTTCAGGTTAAAGACCAAGACTTTGTAAGAAATTTGAACAACCCAGATCCAAGAACTAGGATATCTAAAGACCCACTTTTAAACAACAGACAGAGAAGCAGCAACAGCTCAAAGGGGTCATTAATAGTGACCTGCGAGAGAGAGTACAGACAATGAGTGGTTTGGGCAAGTGAGAGAGAGAAAAGATTGATACTTGGCAATGGTAGAGATAAAAGAGAGAGAGAAGAGGAAGAAAAGAATCAAAGAAGTTGTAAGATCCCTTACACTTTCATGTGAATGTTTCCTCTTCAGCTAACCCTCAATGATGGCTTCAACATCCAAATTCATCTCTTTTTTCCAAAAAGAAAGCTTAACATTTCATGAATCTTTCTCATAGAGTAGCTTTTTTGAAAAACAACTTTTAGAGAAAGGCTAGTAAAGAGGAAAAGAAATCAATGGATAGAAAAATTCAAAATGGTAGTGACTAGCTGATTATAATGGGCTAGTAATCTAAAAAGGGTACAAGCTTTAAAAGCAATTTTACTTGAACTTATAAGAAGATTTTGCAATTATGGAAAAAAAAAATCTAGTTATAGGCAATTGCATTTAATCTCTGTTTACATTTTATGTAGCTGATAAACACACATATTCACAAACTTAACTCTTCATCAAATGGGCAAAAGGCCCCAAATCACATAAAGAGATAACAAACAAATATGTGTATTATCGACCATGATCATTCTACTTGGAAAACATATTTTTTTCGTCATTCAGATTGATGATTGAAAGATTTAGTTAAGAGACGATATAACCTTACCGTTTCGCTCATTATGCATGTTTTGCCGCGTTTATTTTGTTTCTACTATTCAAAGTCTTAATAGTTATAAGATTGAATTAGTATTGGTATTACCAAGTTATCATCGACAATGATAGTTCTATTTGGAAAATATGCTTTTGTGATTGAAAGTGATTAAAAATGACTTCAAAGTTGAGGTTACCGTAAAAGTTTAAATTCTCTTTCAACATTTTTTTCATTTGTTCTTAACTTGTTCGGCTCGTTATGCACATTTTCCCACATTAAGTACTATATAAAACTAGCCGAACAAACAAACAAAATAACTTGAATCAACCACAAAGTTGACAATGTGGTCCTCCATTAGTCTTTCAAGCTATGAGAGCTTTTGGGTTCAATTGTATTTTAACAGAGAAATAAAAATCAAAAGAATAACTTAACCGATCCTGAAGTTTCTATCTCATATGACTAATAAAGTACCAATCCTGGCTTTGTAAGCTCTATAGTTCTCACCAGTACGAACCCTAAAAATTTCTTCTAGATATGGAAAACTCCAGGATCCAACAAATTCTATATATCCTTCAGACACCAGAAATTGCAGTGTCTAAAGCAATTTTTTTGCAGCATTATTGTTAAGTTAGAAGCGCCCTTGTTGATTTTCAAGAGCCATGAAAAATGTTTGTGATTCCACCACCATCCCTTTAGAATCATTGAGCATCGATCATCTCGGTGTCTGAATGTTCTTTCTCCAGGGGTTTGGACTCGCTGTCTAAATGTTCTTTCTCCAGCGGTTTGTTGGACTCGGTGTCTGAATGTTCTTTCTCCAGAGGTTTGGACTCGGTGTCTGAACGTTCGTTCTCCTGAGGTATGAACTCTGTAGCAGCAGATGGAGATGGAGTAGTAATGTCCAAACAAGAAGAATCAACAGCCAGATTTTCAACCGTTGGATCTTCTTTCCCATTTGCTTCTTCTTCTTGATGATCTGTTCCAGAATCATGTTCCATGTCAATAGAACGGTTTGATTCAGAATCTACTGTATCAACCTTTACGTCAACTTCCTTTCCTTCTTCAGAGACTGGTACGGATGCTGACAATGATGATTCTTTTTCGTATTCAGGGTCTTCTGAATGTGAGATGATGCCGTTACACAGCGAGGACACACTTGTGTCATTTGTTCCCACCCCGGAACTCTCAACAGAGCCATCTTGGTTAGATTCTGTGTTCAATGTATCTGTTTTCTTCTCATCTTGACTTTCTTCGGATCTAAGATTTGATGGTCTGGGCTGAACCCTGCACCAATACCAGATATCGTAATCTGTTAAAGCTCCTTCGCTTAATACAGTCCTAGAAAATTCACAAACTCTGCAATAGGATATATATTCTTCTTGTCAAGAAAAATGAAAGGCTCTACCTGCTGTAGAGGAGCATGTATGCTCGTTGAGAAAGGACATCTTCTAGTTCAACCTTTTCCACCTGCGAGTATTTTTAGACGGGATCAGAAGAAGATCTCTGAAAATTCTTGTTTTCTCGTAACCACATCCGGTTTATGTCAACATCCATAATAGTCAACCAAAACGGTGGCAGAAGATGATTCTTACCTCAGAATCGTCTATTCTATACCAGTTTCCACGGAAGTCCTTGACATAGCATATGTAATGGCCGAAAAATGAAGCATTCAACATATCTAGATGAACAATCACAGCGTAGAGTTTGTATACATCTGATCCTTCTCCTCCACCGCTCATGTAAGGGCCTAGATCAAATGTCTCAGGAAAACTAATTCTTTTGTTCAGTTTACCGAATCTCCCACCCTGCACATAGTTTCACATTAATTAGACCATCGATGTCAGAAGATTAAGAAAAAGCGAGGAGACTAACTAAAAGCAAAAGGGAAGATAATGGAGCCCAAACCTGGAATCTTTTTAAGGCAATTGTAAGAATATTTGGAGCACAACGAATTGAAAGGCGCTTGCATGCTTTCACATAGTCATCACATCTGGAAAAGAAATACAAAAGTTTGAGAAAAACATTCCATTCACAGAACGAGCTATCAACATTAAGGATTCAGGAGGGATACAATACCTATCACATTTGTATAAGTTATCTCCCTGAAGCCATTCTTTAGCTGTAAACTGATCGAGACATTCCTCCAATGATACCGCATCCCCATGGATCTCAACAGTTAAATCCATCATATTTTCATATTGGTCAGAAACATTACTGCAAGCAGTACACTGGACCTGCAAAATCATTAAAATGCAGCAAATGAGGGAAAAAGTACCAAAAGAGAGAGGGCGATAATCTAAAGGAACTGAAGCAACTTTCAAACATCATGAAACATAGCTATGATATGTTGAATATAAAGCAACTGAAGCAAGTTTCACTCATCTTCAATAAAACCAATCATCAGGGACAAAAAGAGTGCAAGGATGAGTACCATCAAACTTTAACGGTTTTTTTTTGGAAAATAGGATCATGATTACACACAGAACTAGGATATAGAAACCAGTCTTCCACATTACAAAACTCTTAAGAGTAGGTTGATAAGAACTATCTACTTCAGTTCGTAGGTTAACCTATTCGAACGAAACGAAGGATCCAGTCCAGCCCCTAGGCTACCCTGTTTCAAACTTATTACCTAGTGTCTGGTGACTCTACGATTCAAACCTAAAGCCAACAGAAGTGTGTTTTCTCGACACACTTTTTCCATTATTCTTGTACTACTTCTAATGGTCTATCATTGGATTATTAAAATTTGCACATACAGCACAAGACCTGCTACTGGGATAAGAAAACACACCTGTGACTGAAGGAGACCACCAAATATATATTGAATAAGTGTTGTCTCTTGGGCGCGAGGAGGCACCACTTTTTCTCCACCAAATTCGTCGAGGCAAACAGATTGCATCATATCAATTGCAAACCTAAATCACATGAAATTTAAAAGCATTAGCTGACAGAATGACAGAAACTCCACCGCTAGATTACACCAACAAGGAACAATAGCTGACCTCATCAACTCATGAGCATCCTCCTGTCTCCCATACCCAAGATTTCCACCAATATTAGGCAGCCGCGAGATAATGTTCATTGGTGAAAAAGGAAACCGGCTATAGTTTGCTCTGTCAAGATGATTTTCAAATTCGCATAAGAAGCACCAATCATTTCGCCTACCTGTTAACCAAAACATAGAAATAAAATTGATATGCATACAGGAAATTCAATTAGAAGAGTTGTGAAGCATTGAAATTTCTCGAAGAAACTATTACATTCTCTTTTGTGGCCTCTCTCCAGAAGGTAAGCAACAAGAGGGCGTGTCCAGGAAAGGCATTGTAGAACCACATTAGCGAAACAACTGAAAGAGTATTGACATAACAGAAAAAGGAAATCATTAAAAAGAATTAAATTGGTGCGTTAAAGCTACACTAGAAACCAGATGAACAAAAACCTGTTTCCACAATTGGTGAGCCCACAAGGAGCCATTATTGGTCTGTCCCAGTTATAATATCTAACAAAACTTTCGTATGGGAAAAGAACCTGCAGAATAATGCAAACAAGATTCAGACTTGCATGACGAAAACAATCAAGAGAGTGTCAAACATCAGATTACTAAAACGAGGACCATTACATCTGTTGGCTTGAGGGTAGCTTTGCTTTGGCTCTGTTGAGGAACCAATGCAATCCTAGTCTTCTTAGAAGCAGATCTATTCCCAAACAGAGAAGCTTCGAAATCGATATCATCTCTTCTCACTGGTGATGAGTCAGTACTCCGAAACCCCTTGCATTTTAGTTTATGTCCTGATTTCCAATCTGACGTTTGGCATGCCGCAGAGCTAGTACCAAAGAACAGAGGCAAAAAAAGAACCAAATTCAAAAAACAGATCCACCAAAATCCTAAAAATCCAAACTTTCAAAGCAAGACTATTCTGTAAAAAACATTAGAAACTAACAATGGAAGCACGAGCTAAACAATTGGTCCAATTCTATCTCCAGCTACATCTAAATCAAATCCCAAAGCCCTAATCACATAGGCAAAAAGGAAAAGAATTTACAAAACAGATGCAACTAAAATCCTAAAAATCAAAACTTTCACAAGCAAAACTGTTCACTCTTCTATCTCCAGCTACGTCCAAATCAGAATCTAAAAACCCTAATAAGGAGCAAACTTGAATCTTTTCAACATACCAGTATCTCACAGATTTGCAGCGAGAGCACTTTTTGGTAGTAGCCTTCCCACAGACAGAACATTCAGCCGTGTCGGAAACCATGAAATCTCGGCGATGGTCTCTATCGAAACCACCGGAGCCACCACCGACCTCGAAGTACTTGGCTGCCGTTCTTTTAACAAAGTAGAGAAGACCGATAGAGACAAAGAAGAGCGTCAATATAAGCTGCGTGAAGGAATTCAGATCCACAAATAATCCAACTTCATGCATCTAATTCCCTCTCGAACATCGATCTTCGTTTTTCTTCCTCTTCTCTTCTCAGATTCGATTCGGAGATGCCAAAGAGAATCAACCTCCTCTGTTTTTTCTTTGCTCTGTGTTTTATAGAGTTAAAGAGAGAATGAGAGAATGGGCCAATTAAAATCTTTGTTCACATGGGGCCTTTTGGGTAATTAATTATTTTTGGACAATTATTTTCCTTTTTATTTATTAATCATTTGTTTTTTGTCTTTACTTTTTTTCTTTGTAATTTAGTTAATTTACAGTTATTACAGGCCAACTACTATTTTTCTGGATTTTTTTCCATTATGAAAAAGTTAATGTTAATGATTATTAGATACTACTACATTGTGTGATATACAATTCAATAGATAAGTGTTCTTTCTAGAAAAGGTTAGTAGTTTTTTTTGGCAATCATATGTAAAATACATTGTTGAATTATAATCGAATTCACTCTGATTGTGTTTGAAAC
>Ga0041059_1003246_pt1 | contig 11289 bp, 12 predicted proteins | sample AraColnosormetaG_FD_56232 | JGI IMG/M metagenome (GOLD analysis project Ga0041059, IMG submission 56232) | Arabidopsis roots microbial communities from North Carolina, USA - Col MF nosort | ecosystem: Host-associated > Plants > Roots > Unclassified | place: USA: North Carolina | collected... | reverse complement strand
AACAAGAAGCTATGAAGATTAGATCTAGGTTTTTTTTATCTTTTTATAGGTAGTATCTATTAACCGAGAAAACCGATCGGTTATGTCTGCCGAACCGAACCAAACCGAGAACCGAACTCCAATTATAATTTTGCCGATCGGTTTAGCCTTCCCTTCATAGTCGGTAATCGGAACCGAAAAAATCGGTTTGTTCGGTTCGGTTTGTTCGGTTTAATCCGAAATCCCAGGCCTAATGAGCTCTATCAAACTCATATCTTCCTCAACTTAAGAGTCCGAGTGATTACGCTACCGTTTTGTAAGTGGGCCGTTATTGGGCTTTGAGATTTAATGTGATTTGAGTTCAACTAGATTTAGGATTTGCGTTTACTCGATCTCTACGTTTCTCTAATAATATCCACAGCCATGAACGGAGAAAAGTCACCACCGATTACGATGACGTTTCTAAATGATAATGGTTTCTCACATTGTTTTTTTTTTCGATTTGTGTTACATATTTTCATTATCCCAAACCACCTTTTGTATTCGATTGTATCTTTGTTGCATGTTTCAAGAGCTCATCTCGATAATGGTGTCTTTGTTGCAGATTGTATCAGTCACCAAACGACGCAGCGCCCAAAGCTGATAGAAGACAAGTGATTGGTGTGAAAGAGTGTGGTGAAACTTATGTTCTGGCAGAGTATAAGCCTATATATGTTCATCAGCTCGTCCTTGTCCTTGCAACTGCTATACAGCTGGGATTGTGTATGACATTGAAGGATGTTGAATATGAAGGAAGATTAGATGGAATCTTTGTGATGTTTTGAATCTTGTTTGTAGCTTCATATAAAATTATGATTATGTAAAGTCTTATGTGTAATCAAATGTTTAACTTTTTCCTTTATTCAACAAAGGATTTGTATCGATAATATTTTACTAGTTACAGAAGCTGAAGAAGAAAGTATTGTAACAAGTTAGGGTGTCTGAAACCATAAAGGTTGTGTCTTGCTAGTTAATTTATATATAACAAAGGCTGAAACATGAACTTTTTAAGATGATTCCACTCTCGTTTGCAGCATTAGGAGACATAGTTGATAAGAAGCTTGATGAGGATTATGTAAAGGAAGAAGTTGAAATGATGATACAAGTATCTCTGCTATCCACACAAGCAGCACCGGGAGAACGACCAACGATGTCGGAAGTTGAAATTTTTAGAAACTCCTGCTTGTGCTACATAAACTGGTTTTGCAACATCATCTCCATAATATATTCTAACAGTTTGCTTTTGAGGATTGATTCAGGATCATCATCTATATCTGTTGTCTTCTTAGTTTTTACTCTGTCTCGGGTTATCCAAACAGCAGACTTGTGTGAGTACACAAACACAGAACAACAGAACCAAAATCTCTAAACAAGACCGGCTCTCTAACAAGAGACATAACCACCAAGTAGACTCTTGTCTCCCTTGCACTGCATTAATTAGTAATCACCAAAAGTCTATTCCTGTTTTGCTTCTTCTCTTATAATCATCAAACACACAAAAACCAAAAACGTTGTAGTAGACCATCAGCTACTGGAATCAGAAGCAACGATAGAGTTTGAGGGTAACCAAAATGTGTTTGGGAGTAAGCAGAGATTAAATATCTCCATCATGTCACTATGTTGATGGGAAGAATTCGATTGATTAAAAAAGGAATCTCTGTACAAAAGCCCATCCAAAGAAAAGGAAATTAAGATCAAGACAAATATCTGCTTATGTCAAAGTCATTAACCGACTCCAACGGCTATATTGAACAAACGGTTATCATTATTGATGAAGACCTAATTAACACTTTGCTTATAAATAAAGACTCATACACGCAGCCTCTTCTAATTCTTCGTTGAGAGAAAAAATCAAAACTCTCTGATTCACATTCACGCATCTTCTTCTTCTTCTTTAATTTTCTTCTTGAGAGAATCTCTTTATACAGAGACTCTGTGTGAATTCCGATGATCCAATTAGTAGTCATTGATCAGAAGTGAAAAGCGGATGATGATGATGATCTCCTCTGCAACATGATGATCCGTAAGAGTTGATTTCACTTTTTTCCGATGAGTCGCAGATGGAGCAACGACGGATGTTAACGGCGGCTAGACCACGTTTGTCCTCGACGATCCGTACGATTACGTCTCACGTGGCGTTCTCAGCAAGCCGTCTCTTGAAACCTTATGTTGCATATCGGCTTGGATTGGAGGTATGAGTTTCGCTAGCACGATTGCTTTGGGAGATAGGACGCGAATCAGAGGAAAACAGAGAACGAATCCACCGGTGGAGATAAAGAAATCGCCAGTGATTAGGGTTTCACAACCTCGAGGTATATTTTCTTTTCTTACCTTTTTCTTAAATCATAAAACATACCACTAGGTTTATAATTTAAGAAAAAGGTAAGAAAAGAAAATATACCTCGAGGTATACCACTTGGAGAGATACTAGTGGTTTGTGCTGAATAGAGGAATAGTACTATAAACTTTCAAAATAACCTAAAAAAAAATTACTCATATACAAACAAACTACAAAAGTTTAGGGAAAATGGATCATTTTGAATGCATACTACTAGTAGGTTACAGATACTGAATCACTGATCCAACACATAAGGCTTAGTTAGAGCAGAAAATGTTTTTACCATAATAGGCCCAAATCTTATATGTGCCCGATAAGAGATCCAAAGAAACCCAATTATCACTGATCCAACACATTCAATATTTTACTAATCTCAAATAATTATCGTTGTTTTGGCCTTTTCTTACATTTCTACTACATTATAATCCCTATAAAAAAGACATTTAATTTTGATGCTTTTTTTCTTGACATGTGATCACCGACAGAGAGAGTAACTACAAGTCTACCATTATCCAGCTGCAATCACGCAAACGCACCGCCTTTTTCTCTCTTTGCCAACTCGTTTATTTCCAATCATAAAATGCCACGTTAACACACTCTTGCAGTTAATTGACGGAAATACCCCTCTTCACATACTACAATTACGATATTAATGTGTTAAAAATTAACGGTGTGGGCTAATCTCACGCGCTTTCATCATCTTCTTCCTAGATTCGCTCCTCCACTGTCTTAAATTTCACTATCTTCTTCTTCATTTTCCTTCCTTCTCACTTCAAATCCATAATCGCTCTACTTCTCTCTCTCTCTCTAGATTCGAAAAAATGGCGAAACTGGTGATGTTGTTGGTTCTCTGTATCTTACCGGCGATAGCCATGGCGGCAAGGAGGGGAAATATTGGAAAGAATACAATGGTGGTTCAAGGTAGCACCTACTGTGACATTTGCAAATTCGGCTTCGAGACTCCTGAATCCTCCTACTTCATCCCCGGTATATCTCTATCTCTCTAAATCCTTAGTTTCTGCATTCTAAGATCTAAGAAGTTTCCAATGTTAACGTTCTCTTTAGTGTTTGATTCTCGATTCTAATGAAGTAGTTTGTTAGATCTGAGTTCCGAATCTCGACTTTGAATGGATTAGTTAGTTAGATCTGAGAATTTTACTTATAGTTTGATTCTCTATGCTCTCGTAGTGTTAACTGCTTTTGCTCTAGATCTGGCTTTAGGATTGATAAATACAGCTTTGTTCATTGATTGTGGTGAGAATTGTTTTGTCCTTCAAGTTCATAGATCTTGATTGTTGTGGTGGTAAATGATTGTTCAGGTGCAACGGTGAAGCTATCATGCAAAGACAGGAAGACAATGGAAGAGGTTTACACAGACAAAGCTGTATCAGACAAAGAAGGAAAGTATAAGTTCATTGTCCACGACGATCACAGAGACCAGATGTGCGATGTTTTGCTTGTGAAAAGCTCGGATAAAACCTGCTCTAAAATCTCCGTTGGACGTGAGAAGTCTCGTGTGATCTTGAACCATTACAGTGGCATTGCCTCGCAGATCAGACATGCTAACAACATGGGATTTGAGAAAGAAGTGAGTGATGTGTTCTGCTCTGCTTTGTTTCAGAAGTATATGGTTGATGAAGATGAGGATGATATTAAAAACCATCTCTAATCTCTCTGTTTAATCTTATGATCTGCTGTTTTCTTCATTAATGAGTTTCGAGTTATGGAAGAGATATATTTGTATTTGTTTGATTACTTATTTGTTGTCTTTAGAGATGTTGACTCTGGTGATCGGATAACTATCTGTTTGTGTAAGCTTCTTATATATTGATGTGTCATTTCCTTGCTTAGGAAGTGTCTTTTATTAAAGCTAGATGTTGCCAGTATTCAAACGTTGTTCACCAAAGTCTGTCAAAGAAAGACGGAGAAGAGAACTTATTTACTTTGGGAACATTTTTCTTTCGGCTTTCAGCAAATGTTTCGATGTGGGACATAGAAAACTTTCTTATTAACGTGCACATTACAAGTTTAGAATTTACCGAATTGGGCCGAGTGAATACTTAGATCCGGCCCATCAAAAAGAAAACAGATACATCACCAAACTCAATATACCTAATAAAAAGATCCAATATATGTTCACACTAATTTTAATACATGAGTATATAACAATGTTTGTATTGTAGTCGACAACAACGACCACAAAAATGTAGCAATATCCCTCTAATAGTAGTCGAGGACGTTAATAAACAACATAAATTTTGTCGACTGCAAAAACAAACAACAGAACATATGTTTCATTTGTGAATCGTCGTAAAGATAGAAAAGGGAATTACTAATATTTTTTTAGAAAATGAAGAAAAACAAACAAAAATCACGAGATTTGAAGAAACGGCCAAATAGGCTGAAACTGTAACTGGAAAATGCCAAATGTCAAACACAGTTCGTCGCCGTCAAGAAAGCTCCACAAGAAAAAACAATAAAGCCTAATAAATTAAATACCACTAAGAAGAACCAAATCGACAAAAATCATAAAACGCCTCCTTCAACAACCCTATCGTCGTGTTCTCATTTTAACTCTTGTCTCTTTTCTACACGTAAAAGCCATAAAGGAAACATCTTTTTCATTCTCTAGCTCCCAATAAATCGTTTATAAAGCCTCAATTTTTTTGGGTCAAAGATTTAGTTAACATCGACGTGTACTCGACTCTTTCTCTTCTCCGACATCATTGAATTCGACGTTTGGTGGGTTTCTTCTCCTTCCTTGGTTTCGTCGCCATAGTCTTTTCTAATTAGAACAGGTATGTTTCTTCTGCATTCGATTTGATTCGCGTTTGGGATACCAAAGTTGGGATCTTTAGTCATTGAGTTTACGATTCTTGATTATAGAATTAAACCCTTTTGATTGTTATTGTTACGCATAGGAATGGCTACTTCTACGACTATGTCTCATCAAGCGATTGGGTCTGTTGTCTCTCAAAGACCATTCAAAGCTTCTCAGTTTCTAAAGGAGCCTTTGAATAATGTACCAATGAAATTCAGACAAAAAAGATTCAAGATTGAAGCAACTGCTTCTCAGATATCTGTCGTTGACAACACTTTCTTGTCTCCGTCTCCTTCCAAGAACAAACCACATGAATCTAAGAAGAAATCAAGTATGTTGCTTTTGTCCTTGTGTCATGAGTGTATATATATCAAGAGAAGAGAAACATTGAATCAAGTTTTTATGTTTTTGTTTAGATGAAGCAGCTTTGATATTGATTAGGCATGGAGAATCGTTATGGAATGAGAAGAATTTGTTCACGGGTTGTGTTGATGTGCCATTGACTCAGAAAGGTGTTGGAGAAGCTATTGAAGCTGGGAAGAAGATTAGTAACATTCCTGTAGATTTGATTTTCACTTCTTCTTTAATCCGTGCTCAGATGACTGCAATGCTTGCCATGACTCAGCATCGTCGCAAGAAGGTTACAAAATGATCTAAATGGTTTATAGCTCTTTGTCATGAAACTGCTCTATTTTGACTTGTGTAAATTTATCTTAGGTTCCAATCATCTTGCACAACGAGAGTGTAAAGGCGAAAACTTGGAGTCATGTTTTCAGCGAAGAAACTAGAAAACAATCTATCCCGGTTATAGCGGCTTGGCAACTGAATGAGAGAATGTAAACCAAATGTCAATTTTCTTGTGTTTGTTTCTTATGTACACAAACTCTTTAAAAATGTTGATTTGAAGTTTCCATCTTTTGAGTTAGGTATGGAGAGTTGCAGGGTTTGAACAAGAAAGAAACAGCGGAAAGATACGGGACACAACAAGTTCACGAATGGCGCAGGAGTTACGAAATTCCTCCTCCGAAAGGCGAGAGCTTGGAGATGTGTGCTGAGAGAGCAGTGGCTTATTTTGAAGACAATGTATGAATGAGAGATTCTTTTGTTTTTTCCCTTATTAATGTTGTCGTTATACTGATGTCTAATCTTTTATGCAGATCAAACCAGAGCTTGCATCTGGAAACAATGTAATGATTGCTGCTCACGGGAACTCATTGAGATCTATCATTATGTATCTTGACGATTTAACTTCTCAGGAGGTAACAAAACCATCTGGTTCCAGTCCAATACCTTTAATCATTTTGGTTTGCGGATTTGCTGAAAGTTAAATTTGTTTTGGTTTTCTCAGGTTACAACTCTAGACCTGTCCACAGGTGTACCATTGCTCTACATCTTCAAAGAAGGCAAGTTCATGAAACGAGGAAGCCCCGTCGGTTCTACTGAAGCTGGTGTCTATGCTTATACAAAGGTAAACCAAACTAAACCAACTGTTTCTTCATCTTCTTTATCTCCATAATTATGAGTTTGCTGACATAATGCTTCTTGGTTTCAGAGATTGGCACAATACAGAGAGAAGCTTGATGCGGCGGCGACCATTTAACTAATGTCTTCCAGAAATAAACCAGAAAAATCATTTGTTTTTGTGTTTCTCTGGCTTAGCTCTTATGTAGTGACAAAACAATCAAGAACAGTTTAAATATGTAGTAGATACACAAATCACATTCATTTCATGTTATTTCAAATATATATGAAAAAGCCAATTCAAAAGGAGAATGTCTTTTTTCTTGTTTATGTTTTTCAGATTCAGACATTAACAATAAGAGGGAGCTCTGAATCTCCAACGGTTAAGAAATACTTTCCTTCTTCAAGAACCATTACTCCAAATTCATTAGCTCTGCTCAAATGCTCACAAAGACCAATCTCAAACTCCATCTCTGCTTTCTCTCCATTGCTTAACACAATGCTCTTAAACCCAACAAGCTGTTTCTCTGCTCGTTTACCGTCTTCTCCTCCTCGCTCGTGCCTCGCAAACATCAGCACCGGATGTTTCCCTGCCATCTCCCCTTGATTTTCCACCTCTACAGTGACCTTAGTCTTGGCTACATCGCAACCTTCTTTCCCCATTTCCGAAACCAGAGTGTATCGAACAGAGTCCGAGTTGGTTTGAGCTTTAGATTGGTTCAAGTAGAGATTGGTTTCAGCCAGAGTCTTGAACCGGTAAGAGTAAGCTGAGTAGCTAAGACCATGACCAAACTCATACACTTTAGGTCCTTTATAGAATTTGTAAGTCCTTCCAGGATATCCAGTTGCAGACCGCATTCTCATGTCTGTCATCTGTATATTCACAAAGCTCTGAGGATACCATGTCACTGGTAATCTCCCTCCTACACACCACACGATTATAAGAAAACGAAACTTAGAAAACAAATCAAAGCTTTTGTCTCTAATTCTTGAAGAAGAAGAAGAAGGAGAATGACTCACCGGGATTGTGATCTCCGAATATGATTTCAGAAATAGCAATCCCTCCAGCTTCTCCAGGATAACCAGCCCATATAATGCTTCCTATCTTATTGTTATTCGCAGCAAATGAAATATCGACAGGACCGCCACATATCAGAACAAGGACCACCGGTTTCTTTGCAGCATTTGCAACGCTTGTTATGAGTTCTTGTTGCTTCCCGGGAAGACTAAGGTCCACACGGTCAAAATCTTCTTTCTCTTGAGTCTGGTCTAGTCCCATAATCAAAACCACATGATCAGCATTTTTTGCAATTGCAACCGCTTGATCAATCGCAGCGTTAGAGCAAGCCACGGAATCACATCCTTGGTGGTAAACAGCGTTTTTGACATAACTACGTAAGGCATCAAGAGGAGTCACAGTCTTACAAGGCGGACCAGCGTAGTTTCCAAGAAGCGTTTTAACGACGTGAGCGTTTGGACCGATCACAGCTAAAGACGAAACGCTGCGTTTGGAGAAAGGAAGGAGTTTAAGATTGTTTTTCAAGAGAACTATACCATTACGAGCAGCATCAAGTGCTAAAGCTTGATGAGCCGGTGAACAAACTTCGTTAGGACTAATGTTTCCGTAAGGTAATTTGGTTGGATCGCCGTTAAAGAGACCGAGACGAATCCTAACAGAGAAAAGATTGAGTAGAGCTCTGTCAATGTCTGTTTCAGACACTTTCTTCTGTTGAAGAGCTGATTTGGTGTGTTTTTGTAAGTATGATCCACAGTTTACGTCCATGCCAGCTTTGAGGACATCAGCAACAGCGTCTTCAGGGCTTTTAGCGTAGCCTTGAGCATCGTAGATGATTGAGACTGCGTCACAATCTGAAGTAATGTATCTGAAAAAAAAAACAGAGTTTATCAATATAAGTGGCGTTAAAGAGGCAAAGAGACGAGAAGAAGAGAGGAACCAACCCGCGGAAAGCCCATTGACCACGAGCGGTTCGAGTCAAAAGATTCGGGTCAGCGCAAGAAGGAATGCCGTTGACTCGGTTATAAGCACACATGATGCCACTGGCTCGACCTTCTTCTATGCATTTCTTGAACGGTGGTTGGTACGTCTCCGCCAAGTCAGCCAAACTCACCTTTTATTTTATTTATTGGACGACAAACATAATTAATAGATAATGATGGTCTACGTAAATATTAATATTCATTAGAAGACATCAAGATTAGCACATTTATTCATGATAAGACGTAAAGAGTGCAATCAAGGAACAATTTATAGAATATAAAAACAGCATTATGTAAAAGTTTCTACTTTGAGGTCCTAAAGACAACACTTTAGCAGAAAAAGCAAACACAAAAATGGAAAAAGATGAGTAATAAAGCATTGCGAATAGTGAATTAAGAGAAGTAATTAATTACCTGAGCATTGAAGACGTAGCGAGTAATACCCTTCCAACGATCAAGATCGTACGCTGTAAAATGCTTACAACAAGCGGAGGCTTGGAGATGATTGGAGAGTGTTTTCCGACCGTCAAAAGAGTCACCTTGTAGTCCTCTAACGTAAGCCACCGCGTAAGTTCCGGTCATCATCGGATCCTCGCCGGGAGTTTCTTGGCCTCTTCCCCACCGTGGATCTCTAAATATGTTAATGTTTGGTGCCCAAAATGTCATTCCATTCGCTTGCCCTGCGTTGTACACTCCTCTTGCTTCCTTTCCTATAACCTGAAAATCTCAATGCAAAAACATTCTTATTTAATATTCCTTATATAAAAAAAGAGTATATCCTACCTATTTTACTACCAAAACAAGTTTAGTTCCAAAATTAACACAATTAATCCAAAAAATACCATAAACTAGGTTTAACAGTTTAGCAAATATTAGATAAATTTTAACAACTTTTAATAACACTACCATGACATTTGTTAAAAAAAAGCATCGAAATTTGAACAATACTTGTGACAGTTTAAGACAGATTATTAAATAAATTAATCAAACACGAGAAAAAACAGAGTGAGAGTGAAAGAAAGAAACGAACTTGAGCAATGCGGAACCATTCATAGGAGTCGAATGAAGCAGCGGTCAAGATGACTTGAGGAAAGCTGGTAGCAGCTTTAACCGTTCCGTTAAACCGGATTCCTGGACCGGCGTAGGCTACGCCGTGTAAAGCTTCTGACCACCATTCGTACGCCGGAACTCCAAGACGCGGTATCCCTGGAGCTGTATTCACCAGCTGCGAGATCTTCTCGTCTATGGTTAGCCTCGAGACGAGATCACGCGCTCGCTTGCCAATTGGGAGGTCAGTGCGGCAGAACTGGTAGAGTTTCGTGGTTGGATTTGAAGGGTCACAGGAGTGCGGCGGAGGAGCTGATTCAACGCCGTGGACGATGAAGAGAAGGAGAAGAAGAAGCAGTTGTTTAGCCATGGCTTCGAAATGCGGAAAAGAGATGAGAAAGTGATGAGTGTAAGAGAGTGACAGAGTCTCTGTTCTTCTTATTCGTTCCCCAATTATGTCTGTAATAAATTGACTTAAATAACCTTCTTGATTCAACAGGGTAACCTAAAAATTTATTATATTGTTGTTTTTCAATAACTCTTTTTTTTTGCAATTAATGGACATCTTAAATTTTTTATTCAATAGTTGAATAAGTATAATGAAGTTGTTAAATTTTGGTGTTGTGAAGTTTTTGTGTCTTTTTCTGATTTGCTATTTTCATTATTATTTTCAGATTTTTATCTAATCCTATATCCTTGAGATCAATTAGTTTATAGAAAATGTTTTAAAAACAGTTATATCAAAACTCATCATTTTTTAACTATATAAATAGAGATTTGGTTCCTTTAATTTGGACACATAGAAAATCGTATTAGATTGCATATTATCTCAAATAAAATAAACAAAAAGTATTTGATTTTTATCTATTTCTGTTTAATTTAATTTGCTAATAAACTATTTAATTCTTAATCATTTAATTTAATAAAAATCAGGATAGACTGTTGAATTTTATTAAATAAAATAATTGTAGAATAGAAAAAAATAGTATATATATATATATGTTTAATTATTAGATGGAAAAGATAACAAAAATAATGTGAAAAAGAAGGAAAAAAAATGTTGAATTATATTATACCATTATAAATGGTCTTACGGGCCAAAGCCCAATAATATTTTTTCCAAATAGCTTTTAAGGTCTTTGCGTTAAGTCATTTAGCATATATTTTTTTCCCAGTGTACAGCCCAATAAGTCTTTCAAAACGTTTTGGTATCAAAACATGTAATAGCGTTTTTATATATCAAGAATTGTTTAAGAAATGTACTGAACCGTCCAACCAACCATATAAGTGATAATGGATAGCAATATTATTATAACCTTATCAGGTCAGGCCATATGTCACAATCAACCTAATTGTGATCTATAAAAGTTCACCTGGTCACGTATCTAGGTTTGACTGGATAAAAATTGTCGGTTTCAAACAATTAATACAACAATATTACTAGTAGATAATTTGTTTCTGTCTCAGCTAAATGTTTGGTGGAAGGAGCTTTGTAGAGAAATTCATTTGAAGTAAAAAAATCTAACACAAATTCAACATGTTCAGAATAATAATTCACAGCTGGGTAAATTTTAATTTACAATTATTGAGTTTTTTTTTTTTTTTT
>Ga0041059_1003245_pt1 | contig 11294 bp, 7 predicted proteins | sample AraColnosormetaG_FD_56232 | JGI IMG/M metagenome (GOLD analysis project Ga0041059, IMG submission 56232) | Arabidopsis roots microbial communities from North Carolina, USA - Col MF nosort | ecosystem: Host-associated > Plants > Roots > Unclassified | place: USA: North Carolina | collected 2013-09-02 | reverse complement strand
TTTTTTTTTTTTTTTTGTCAAGCAATAGAAAGAAAATTAGTTGACAAAATAAAAGGCGGGAGAAAATGGAGTTGCAAACTCCAAAATTTGCAATGGCAGAGTAATAATGGGAGACGACAGAGTAATAATGGGAGACGACAGACTTTGGGGGTAGCCACTATAGGGACACCGTCACACCGATAGGTTCGATACCATATATATGCTTTCCGAGCCTAAGTATGCATGCCTCTACGTTTGATTTCTAATTCCAAAGTGTCAGGCTTAAAATAGCGTCTACTAGTAGTGTTTTTTAACAATGGCTTCGTTAAACTACATGAATTTTACGAACACATAACATTTCACTAAAACTACTAGCAGTTGCATATCCACTACCAAATCATATAACACTACAAGTCATGATTTACTATTAAACAATCGCTAACTTAAACTAGAAAATATTATCTACCCTATATTTGGCCAAAGGGAAATATTTGTGTATCAATTTTTTTTGTTCTTTTAATATACCGGATTTAGAAAACTATTGGTCTGGTTCTCACTAACATCGAGTGATAATGATCCATAAATAAGCGAACATAACTCGTTCGTAAATCTTAAATATTTTTACCTAATACAAATTAATGCTTTACAAAAAATTCAAGCAACATTGACTTGTGTGAGTATGGGAGCTAGAGTTGGTACTTCTTCTTTTCAGACAATATTAAGATAGATCTCAACTGCCGAAAAATAAAACGAATAAACGGCTCCACAAATCTTTTAGGTAGAATATAAAGTAAGATTATTAATTAAAAACTTTTGATTTGGTTATGAATAGACCCACAAACAATACAAGCAAAGGTTGATTATCTACATTCGTTAGATTTGTCAAGGTACTAGGGATATAGCAAACGTGACTTGCAGTTGGAACTAACTAATTAGGACGGTGGGTTTAAGAGATAGTGAACGATAAGCGACTACAAGAATTGATACATCCATCAATTAAGCATTGCATAAATTATACCACTACACGTTGGTACGTGTATATTCCAACAACATTTGATAGAAGATTAGCACGTCAAGTTTGCATGTGGCTTCCGTAAGAAGCTGCAAGATGGACAACCATGTACACTAAATACTTCCATTATCGGGTATTCGATGGCATGAGAAGTTTTATAAATATAAGTATGAACTTCATTTATATGAATCTAAACCTTTTTCTGTGACTGTGAGATTTCTATTTAGTAGAGAAAGGAAACACTCACAAACACTAGTTTCACCAAATGCATCCACACTCTTTAGTCTTTATAATCCCGCTTGGTAATCATCCTCATAGATCATTTTAGTTCTTTTACTTGATTAATTATTACCTATTATTTTTCCGTTAAAATTTGAGTGTTCTGCTAATTAGCTAACCTACAATATCATCCATTTCTCTGCCATATTTTACAAACCTTAAGATTTCACCATTGCTAATCCTATATAATCCAAAAGAAATATTAATCCATTCCTCCAATAAAATAGCACCAGTCTACAACATACTATTCTGCTCAAGATACTAGTACTACTACCACTATTCAAAGTCCTTTATTATTTTTGTTTGTAACAAATTGACAATCATCACTACTGAACATTTTCAAGTTTTAAGCAAGACAAAGAAATCAAATCCCAAAAAACTTGTTGGGTTTCATAAATGTGACCCTATGAATGATGGATGCTACTTACATCCAAACGGAAGAATAGAAGACCCTTGAAACCAAACCGGATCAAGTCAAACCAAGTCCCTTGAAACCAAACCGAACAAAATAAAAAACCATACATATTACCGGTTCGATACGGCCGGTTTTTTTATTACACTAAATCCAAACGAGAGAGTATTGAGTCTATGTCTCTTCGTCTTCTTCATTACAAAACACACAGATCTTGTTTACAACAAATTCAATAACTTACAGATAATCTGTAACAGATTCACCACCATAAATTTACTCAGGAAGAGGATCCCATAACAAGAGAGTAAACAAAAGCAAATTCGGAACTAAAAGAGGAATATATGGATTCACTTCATTCACCAATCTCTTCCTCCTCAGCCTCTTCCTCGCATACTCTCTCCTCTCCTCTTTCCCCCATTTCCCTTCCTCAACTCCGACAGCCATAACCGCCGCCGGTGGCTGATAATACGGGCTATTCGACCTCCACGATGTATCAGGCAGCCCAAATCTCGATACCCTTTTGAAGAACTGAGAAACCCACCATTGACGGAGATGCGTCGGCGAATAGACCGGAGGGTAATCCCACGATACGTAGTTTGGAATTATGGCTCCGATGAAGAATTGAGAGTAAAGTGATGGTTTCGTTGTTGGGTTTGTGAGGATATGTGTCACCGCTTGTATTCTCTGTCCCCATGTCGTCTCCTCCATTGGCTTGGATTACGTTTTCTTTGAGTGGCACAGAGAGAGATAACGATATCGGACTCCTTCCGGTTAAATTAGAATTACGAATTGAACCGGTTGGTACAAACACAAATAACCGGAATTGATGCAAACACTTTTTAAATTGAACCTAACACAGAACATTCTTGAACCAAGTTTACAAGTCTCTCATAAGTCACAACTTGTGACATTCCAAAAGTTAGCAGCAAGTCATCATCAACTAAAATAAGAACTTTACTTAAGCCACAAGCAAATAAAACACAGAAACCAAAGAACCCTTCTAGAGAGCAATGTCTAGCAACATGTCTCTCATTGCATAGATGTCCCTTCCTTGCGAATGATGATGATTGCTTTGAACAGCTGACGCACCTTTCATGGAATTCCCTTCAACGCAGGGGACAGCCGTCGCAGATGCAACTGCTGTGGTTTCGTCGGTTAATGGGAAACCAAACAGCCTGCATCTGCCTGAACCTCCGTGATGGTCTTCCAGACGTCCGTTAGGACTGTTCGAGTTGGTAAGCAAGACGGAAGAGGGTGATGATGATACAGATGGGGGGAGGATACGTGTACTAAAGTTCTGGAACGGCCCACACCAAATGTTCCTCTGGCTCAACCCGTGCTGCTGCCGATGATCGGTTATTGAGTAGGCGGGAACTGTTTCTTGACCTTGCAAGACCTTATGGAAACCATAAGAGTCACCAAATTCTGTTCCTTTGAAGCGGCCTCTCCTGGCACCGGCTCCACCATCCGAACAAGTGTTGATAAAACCCGGAAAAATTTCTTGACCTTGCAAGACCCTCTGGAATCTCAATGATTCCTCAAAGTCTGTGGCGCGAATCCCCTCTGCAATAATAGCAGAAAACGTTATATTACAGGCGATAAATGGTTATATGAGTGGTACAATGTCTTTGGCTAAGTAGATGTGTACCAGAGACAGGGATATCAGGCTTTCCTGAGGAAAAGCCAATCCTGCTTCTCTTGGGACCAGTTGTTACGAAGCTGCCTGAATTGGAGATGGAACCAGATGGTTCGATCTCCCATGGCGAGACACGCTGTTGATGCCCATTTGCCACAATGTCGTCCCACCTTACCTGAATATGACGTCAAAACATAGTTTCAGAGCAGTGAGCTTACGGATATAGAAAAGGCAACAATCTTATAGAAGACCTCTCAGACCAAACTAATGACTTAAGAACATAATTCATAGCTTACCAAAAGGCATCTCCATTTTGAACCAGGCCACCTGATTGGATCCAAGTCGCTGATACCACTTATAATCCCAGGGGATCTGACAAAACAGGTGAAACATGTTAGAAAGTTGGGCATATAAAACACAGGTGTGCAAGGTTATCTTAAAGCTTGAATTATAAGTCTATAAGTAACCTTCTCTCAGATGCATCTTCAGATTCAACCCTCGCTTTAAATCTCATCCCAATGCAAAAGGGATAGTCAACAACCTTCAAGAACTTTGGTGCAGGGATTATGAAGTTTGACCAGCTTGCCCTGAAAATGTTTTACCAGTGAACTAGTATTAATGCTAAATTCCTGATATTTATTGGAGTTAACAAACTTCTAAGGAACAATCAACTAGAACAATACACAACTTAAGGCTTCAGGAGATTCTAATTATGATTCTGAAATGAAATTTTAAATGCTGAAAACGAAAAAAGGTCATTGTGGTTGGGGCTTACTTGGGGTTGTAGGAAATGCTGAAAACGCTATGGGTCGATATGGCATGAGCTACTTCAGAGAAATTGTTGTGGTTCATATTCTGATTATATTGAGCCGAGAGAGCAGCGGTGCCTTCGATTTGAGAAGCTCTTCTAACTCCCAGTCGCAGTTTGCCATCATCTCCTCTGTATCAGAGAAACCCATATATCACAAAACCTCTTACAGAAAATCAAAGAGGTTGTGTAGTGAGAAAACATAGAAGCATTTTTAACTACCTAAGGAAAAGCACAGCATCACCAGAGACAAGCTTCTTCTTGTTCACAAACGCACTCCACCCGGTAGTGAGCAAATGCCTCCTAGGTTGCCCTAAAAGTCACTCAAACCATTCAAATTTTCCATCTACTAAATCCAGGCAAGAAAAATTGCAACATAAGGCAACAAACTTACCTCGATAAATGTGGCGAAATCGCCACTCCAGGCCATGAAGATCCCTAGCAAGAAGCTCCTGAGAAGGCCGGGGCTGGCTATAGTCCTACATAACAAAATGATTATGTAGTTAAAATCTCTCAATATGAGCTAATAAGAGAACTCTAGAACACAATGTGCAATGTACAAAGCTGATTACAGAATCTACAGAGAGTGGATTAGTACCAGAGGAGGGAAGCAATCCTCAGCAGCTCGGCGAGGAACAGAGAAACCACCATGGGTGCTTGTATCAGAAGCAGTAAGGGTTTTGCAAAACATGTGAGGAGTATTAGACCTCTTAAGCACTTCATAATCTTCCTCTCCACCATCAACATCTATAATTCCTTCACGCACCTTCCTCTCAATGTCCTGTAACAAATCAACTCAAACCCCCTAAGCTCGAGCAAATTTCTCTCTCTTTGTTACAAAACTCAAGAGCCTAAAGAAAAACTCACCTCTGACTCAGGAAGAAGAGAGACTTGAGCATAAACTTCATCTGTAGTCGTCTCTGCCTACGAAATCAAAATCCCCCACATTTTGTTTATTAATCCTCACAACAACAAAAAAAGTTTAAACCTTTACAGAGAATTGAATTGTTCTGAAATCAATTGTCATCAAAATGGAGCAAAAGGCGAAACTTTGAAATCAAATTCATTATCATCAAAGAAAAAACTGAAGATAATTTATGGGGATTTCAAGTATTCGTCATCAAAATGCCACGAGAAGAAATGCAAATGGAGCAAAAGAGGAAACTTTTCTCCCAACATAAATTCGTTTGTCTCAAACAATTCAATAAACCAAAGGCACAAATCTCCATACTTGTATCGAAAACCCAACTCAGATTCACCAAACAAACAATTAAAAAAATCAAAGAATCAGAAAAACAGAACAAAACCCATATCTCTCTGCTTTGAGAGCAGAGGAGAAAACATAAATGAAGAAAACAAAACAAAACAAAAAATAGAAAGAAAGAGAGAGTTAGTTACATACGTGAAGCTTAACATCGAGAATACGACAGAACACGTGAGGAGGGAGCCCGTAAATCGCGGCGGAGAAATCGGGGGCTTGTTCCAAATGTCCCTGAGGGAAATACAACACAAGGCTTCCTCTTTTTGGTAGAGAGATAAGGGGTCCAGCACAAGCATGCCACAGCTCCAAACAAACCCCTCCACCAGCAGAATTCGAAGACACCACAGACACAGAAGCTGAAGAAGACGAAGTAGGAGAGACAGACCCAGAAGCTGAAGACGGTGTTTGCGTTTGCGTTTCGTCTTCCTCCGTCTCCATCACGTTCAGATCGATTAAACCACCCATTAAAGAGAGAGAAACAGAGATAAAGATAAGAGCTTTATTATAAGAAAGAAAGAAAAAAAACTCAGAGGAGTTTCTTCATGACTTTTACCCTCTCAGCCAAAAGAAGAGAGAGTAGTAGCACAGTGATGAGTGAGTCTTTAAGCCGTGGAGAAAAAAAACTTTTCTATTAAAGAAAAAAAAAAAACTAGAAAAAAAGTTTAGATTTTTAATTTGGACAATGTTAAAAGAGAGAGGAGAGAGAGAGGTATCAGAGAAACAGAACAGTACTGAGTGCTCTCTGCAACAGTGAGGCTCTCTGCTACGTCTGGTGACTGATGTGTGTGGTGTGGCTTTTAGACCTTTTGTGCGTGGAGAGAGAGACATTAGATGGGATTAGATTTTTGAAATAGATTGATTTCTTTGCTTTCTCTTTATATTATTATTATCTTTTACACAACAGTTTCTTTGCAATGTTGATACTATTGGATTTTAGTACTGATATAATAATTATTGTTACAAGTATATGGTTTTTAGTTAATCATTTATATATAATAAGATCTACAAAAGAATAATTTCGTCTCTGTTGTCTCTTTGTCTTTGAATCATTTTTATTGATATTATTGTGGGAGAAATAAAAGAATACTGGTGGCATACTTTTAGGGATTGATGCACATTATTAGTGAAATAGTTTAAATCATTTATCCATTATTATATGACTAGTTCATGTGGTTTTGTGTTTTGTGGCGAAGATTTGGACTACCGTTATATTCTAAAGTACATTGGGGGATAGTTTTCTTTCATGCCTTTGATTTTCAGTAGTTTAGTATATGGTGAAAAGGGTTGTATATTTTTCTGATTAAAATTACACCTTTGTGATAAATAATCAGTGTTTATTGCTGTTATTCGAATTCGGAACTAGTTAGATGGATTTTAAAAATATTTTAGAAGATCATGCATTAGTATATATATATATATTGGTTTGTGCTAATGTTATTGATCTATCATTTTAGTAAACGATTTAATACGACCTATTCATCATCGCCTAATCACATTGTTCCCAATAGATCACATTAATCATAGTCGACCACATTGTTTCTTCCTCACTTCTTGTTGTATTTTTTTATGAAGAAGAAACACATTTGCTTACTAAATTTGTCATCATTTTTAAACCAATGGTTGGAATGACTTGATACCATCATCAAGTGAAAGTTAACACATTTTGTTGCCAATGTGTCCAAATTTGGATTTGATTTGAAATAACATTTTATTTTCCTCTAACCAAACGATTCAAAATAACAAAACCACATTAAATGACTAACGAGGACTAAATTTGAAACAAATAACTTCGTATCTTGTGACAAATTTGATTTGTGAGCTAGATCTAATTTTTTTTGATAAAAAAATAAAGTTAAGGCAAGAAGAAACAATCTTAAGAAATTTGTGCATGAACCTGTTATCAACGGCGAATAAATTGATGGATACACAAGTCATCCGAATTTCTAAAGAAACCTACCTAATGGCTATTGTAAAAACAGGAAGAATTATTGCATAAGTACAAAGTAGGGTCCATTAATGGTAGGGCATATTGAGAGAAACAAATGGTAGAGATTATATATGTTTTTGGTAAGATGAGGTTTCGAAAATTCTTATAATTATGTCTACCCAGATGAGGAACTAGCCTAATCATATCAGTATATCACACTTTGAATTAAATTAGAGCTTAATACACATGCAAACAAAAACATTGTTCTTCTTTACCTAGTACATTGTTCACTCCTTTCAGTTCTATGCAAAATTAGATCGATTTACACTTGAACTAGTGATGATGCTATATGAAAGAAATTACAATGTTTATCCTTGAGTTGTGTTAGATATTTCGCAACTCATAAGTTTATTTTTTTCCCACATACTAATAAAGTTCGGAAATGTTTTTTATTGTATATAACTATGGTTTGTGTACATTAAATCTCTTGATAATAAATTTAATCTTTTCATAAATAAGACTATTTATGTAACATATTGAATTTAAGTGCAGTGTACGTTGATTTTTCCAACGGCATCAAAGTAAACGAGAGATTTGAAATGTTTTTCTTTTCTTTTACTTTTTAGCTTCATATATCAAACATGCAAATATCTTATCTATTGTCTCTGCTAAGTGATATTCTTATACCGTTTTAAATCTAAAAATACTAATCAACTTCTTTTACTAATAATACTTACTATCAAACCACAATTTGAATATCTTCTCTTTTTCCTACAAAACATTGTTGTACATATGTATAGAGAGTTAAACACAAACCAAAGCAAACATGAAAAGTACCCAACATTTTCTTTCATTGCCGATTGTTGTGAGAATGAATCTCATCTCAACAACAAGCACAATGTAGCAAACAAGAGAACAATGAAAGTACAAGTAAATACAAGAAACATGCAAGGGTAGAAATGTAAGATAAAAAGAATCTGCAAAAAAAAGGACAAATAGAGAAAAAGTGAGAAGAAGGTCTTAAATTGGGAGTGTCATAAATTACAAAGAACCCGAGGATCAGGGGGGACTTTTTTCTTTCTTTCTTTCAAATTTTTTTTTTCTCTATAAATAAAAAAGAAATATGTTTTTGCTTATTAAATTTTGATGAACACGCGAGACAGTGTAGATGTAGATAGATACAGCTATAGAAGAGAGAGGCACAACAACAACAACAACAACAACAACAACAACAAAAGTGGTTTAGAGATTGGGGCAGGACCCGGACAAAACGGGTTACAAATCCAAATACCCAATTGGTTAATGCCCCGACATCTGTTTCCTATCTTCTTTTGGAAAGTCTCTCGAGCCTCACGCTCTTCCCATTGCGCGTATTCTTCACACTCTCTTTGCTCTTCTTTGGTCTTCTTTTTACCCGTTTCAGACACTGTTCACTTACTTCTTCTTCTTCTACTTTTTTCTCTCTCTCTCACTCTCTTTGCAGTAGAACTTAGCCCCACTTTCATTCAATGCTTCGCTTTCGTTTTTTTATTCATTCGAGGGTTCAACACAATTTTTCCTCCTCCCAATATTTATTTTTGAGATTGTGATTTATAAAACTATCAAATACTATCAAGTTGTATCAACAAGCTACTTTTCATTTTTTCATTTGAAACAAAAAAGGATTATGAATGACACACATGTGATCGGTGTTGTACTTGGAGTTGAACATGCGCGACACATAGTTTTAAAGACAAGTTTGAAACGAATAACACATTTCTATTAATGTTTATAAACAATTGAAGAAAAGTTTCTACGTTAATTTTATTGACTTTAGGGGAAAAATGATTCTATCACTTGATATAGTAAGAAAAGAAAATGATGTTTGCTATTTTTCCTTATTTTGTTGATGTATGTTTGTTATTCATTCATCACTATTTTTTTTGTTAACATTGTTTAGTTTAGTTTGTTACGAATTGTTCTATCAAAACGAATTGCATATTTCAACTATAGCATTGTGTACATTTAAATTTTATCAATATTACTATAAAATAATAGACTACTTATTATGGTGATAACAAACACCATTAGTTCAACAGTATCAAGAAGATACTTATAAACTAGGTGAGACATGATTACAAATGACTTGACAACATAGAACTAAAACTGTCCTTAGGCTTTTACATCACTATCTCAGACGTCCCTTTTTTTTAAAAATAAATTAAATATATACGGAGTTATGTGCGCGTTGGTACACGCGGTGCAACAGAAAGTAAGGGTTGGGATACAATTTGTTTTCGAAGAGAGTAAATGAAATTTTCTTAAGAAGAAACTTTTACTTTTGTGTTTTTGACTGATTACTATTTCGGGCCTTTAAATCCAGCTTTAATCAGTTGTGTCAGTGCCACCCACCGCACTAAGATTGATTCATAATTACATGGTGCGTTTTCAATTTGATGCATTTATTTATTTATTTTATGTATTTCATGAAACAAAATATTTTCTTTTCTAATTAAGAGATTATGATTGTTTTGACTTATAATTTCTTTTGGACTAATGACCCGAACATACAAATTAGTTTCCCATCCATCATCAAGACTTGATTATGTGATCTTGAGATGTCATTTTTCTTTAAAAGTCCACTAGTAATGTAGTACACTATATTAAAACTACATTATTTTTGAAATCAAACATACTTAATGGATTTCTTCTCATGACTATTTTTAAGTTAATTATTGTTATGAAACTATACATTTCAAAAATGAACTGTGATTTTCATAACATACCAAAACATTTCCCATTAGAAAGCAGTCACTATAATGATCTTTAATTTACTTTGTAATTTAAATACTTGTGCATTGGATAGTTATATTTTATAATAATAATAAAGCTAATACATGAGCTCACTCAAAAAAATTAGTGAAGTTATCAATGAATTTCAAAATAAATATAAAACCAATATATCTCATAAATAATTCTTAATTTCTTGCCCCAAAAGTTAACTTTTCCAACAAGCCAAAAACACAATTTTTTCTTTTTTTTGAAGTCCTTTTATAAGTGCAAAAGTAAACTGTCTACTAGGGAGTTTTAGTTTCAAAAACCTAGTTTATGAGTAAATTGACTAATGACTATCTACAATTTACAAACCAAAGAAATGTTGGCGTATTAATTCCTCTCATTAGTGCGACCATAAGCAGATATACCAAACAAAAATATAATATCCAATTATTTGTTTTTTATTTATACTATACTTTTACGTATACGTCCTGTTATACGTAGATAACTAGATATAAAAACGTATTGATAAGACCCGTTATATTCGTTCCTCCATAGGCTGAATGTATGATGGAATGGTATTGGTCAACGAACAGAAAATTGCATTTTTCTGAACTGTTGTAAGAAGAATACGATTTCTGAATTTATGGAACTTTTGACCGTCGATACTAAAAAGATGACTTTAATGGTAATGACTAATGAGAGAGAGGAAATAAGAATGCTATAAGTACATAAGTAATTAAGAACTCCGTATAGGATTGCTCATTTAAACATCTACTCGTATTATCTTTCATATTTTAATTAGATCAGAAACTTATGAAAAGTTTTATCTAAGTTTTTCATATAAATAGAAAAAATCAAATATACTACGTATTCGAGTTATAAATTTCATCTTCCACATTGATAATCAATCCATTAGTTGAGTATAACTTACAAATAGCATTGTCGTTAGCTTATCCTATTATATTATTTGGGAAGTACATTTTAAATATAACTTTAATTTTTGTAAGTAACTACATATGTATGCCATTAGAAATAAAATTTTAAAGAGTAAATTAATTTATCTCTTTAAGGATTAAAAAGTTAAATACTAATTTAATTAATTAAATTTAATTAAAAAACGAAATACGTTATAAATTTTCAAAAATAATAACCAATCAAAATCAATATATAAGATTTGATATCTAAATTTTAATTAATTTAATTTAATTAGAAAAACGAAATAC
>Ga0041059_1003244_pt1 | contig 11296 bp, 2 predicted proteins | sample AraColnosormetaG_FD_56232 | JGI IMG/M metagenome (GOLD analysis project Ga0041059, IMG submission 56232) | Arabidopsis roots microbial communities from North Carolina, USA - Col MF nosort | ecosystem: Host-associated > Plants > Roots > Unclassified | place: USA: North Carolina | collected 2013-09-02 | reverse complement strand
TTTAGGTTATATCTTTTGCTTTGTATAAGTAAGGTTTTAACGCCTCTTTAATAAGATAAGACAACATAAACCAAACTACATCTTGTCTTAAGTTTCTCAGAATGTTTTCTCCATTCTCTTGAGTAACAATGGCAGAGTAAAACTTTTGATCTTGTTGTCTCTGTAATTTATCTCAAAGTCTCACTTTTTTGAGTTCCCCTGAAATATGAAAGAAAATACACACAAGAAAAAAAAAAAAGAAGAAACAAAGCAATAACAAGTTGATAGGCCCAATATGGTTTTGTGCATAAAGCCCATTGAGTATCAAGCCCATAAGTGTAAGTGTTGCTATTTTTTTTTCAACTGTTTTTAATTGGAAAACAAATGACATTGTAGGTAAAACAAACAATAATAAATTCTGAAATTAACCATGTGAATCATTTATAGAGCATATGACATTTGGCAGTTATTTTCAGATGTTTTCAGAGGGGAACATAATGAAGTGGAAGTTAAAAGAAGTCGGATGGTTTTCATTTCCATTAACAGATTAATACTGTTTCATTGGGTCCATTTAACAATAATGTCTTCCATCTATATAAAATCTCTGTAAATTATATCAATGAGTAACCTTATATATATAATATTGTGTTATTTGGTTTCATTAAATTCACTCATGGAGATCAGAATTTCGAATCCACTATCTAAAGTATATACGATACCAAATACTGAAATACAAATTTTTTAGTTAAAAGATTTATTTACTAGTATCAATATATAAAAAAGGTTTAATATGTACAGTTTTGTGATGTTTTTCTTTGTTTTTATTTCATTTATAAAGAAATAGGGCCCAATGTCTCTTTGTTCGGCTTTATTTAGCGTAGTATCTACTTAGCATACAAATCCTTTTGCCTACTTATTCAAGAGCAAATCAATATATTAATTAATATTTCTTGTTTTATACACGTTACCTAATGAATTCATATAGGTGTGTTGGTTTATTTGAAAATGTTTTATGATATGGAACACACATTTATATACATTTTAGTCAATAAAGCAATTAGACCTATCCATGCACTACTTTGTGTATGAATATGACTTTTGATAAGGCGTTTTGACTAATATAATGTCCATATGTGTCAAAAACACTTCTCATTCAAAAACACAATAACATGTTTTCGCAGGTTTCATTTTGAATAGTGATGCAAGACAACACTGTCACTAACACAAATCCCTAATTAATTTATAAGAAAACATTTTTGATTACTCCATATTTAACGAATTGGCCATTAGTATAGAAATGTAAGAGCATTCTTTGGTAGTTTTATTGTGACATGAATCGTAAATTATGACATATCATGATTCAAATTATCGCTAGATCTACATATACCAACTGATTAACACATACATGCATGCCTACACATGCACCTGATAAAATTTTAAGCCTTTGAAAGTACTGATATAGATAGATGCCTACTAGTTAGCTAGATTTAAAATTGTTTAAAATCACCATAAAAGGAGAACGAATTCATCAACTTGCTACATTTGAATATGTATTTTCGAAAAGTTTTTGTTAATAGTTTTGTTCGTTTCGTAATTGATAAGGAAAATAATTAACAACATCGATAATGAAACTTGAACCACGAATAAATCAACATTGTTACGAAATCACTGGTTCATCAATAACAACACGAACCAAAAAGTATTTTTATCATTGATAATGCAAATCTGGCAGTTAAAATTGTTTAGTTTGACTAACTAGTAACTAGTAGCGTTTTCACTAATTAGTATAAGAAACTAAGTAAATAAAAGAGAATGAAGATATGATAAACAAATTTTAATTTGAAAATGGCCCATGACAGTAGTGTTGGGAGCTGTTAAGGCAAAATTAGAATTTAATTGAAATAAAATTAAACAATCATCATAAGCACCTCACATACATATATATAATTTTGATATATCCAGTGGCTTAGGACAGTAATCGTCTTCATAGGCTTAATTAACTAAACAGCTGTGTTATAAGAATCAACCCATGTGGTATGTCTGTGATTATTATATTGAAACCTGCTCTACATGTAGTTCTTTCTATTATTAGCCTGTCGTTAATTACTTATGTCTTCTGGTTCTAATTTTCTCCTTTTCTCTATTAAAGTTTTTATAAGAATCATAATTGCTATATATAATTGGATTCTTATTAAGATTTGGTCGTCTAATTATATATATACACATATATTCAACTCTCTAATGCAAATTTTGTATATTGAAACTTTGTTCTTTGGGTATTTGAATTTAGGATAATTATGGTTGTGATCAACAAATGGTGGATAGTAACATGAAGTTAGCTAATATAATTCCACCTAGCATTCAAACTCGTAGTTTTGAAGATATGCTCTGTTTTTGGATTTGACATAGCATTAGACACAATTAAGGCTTCCAACTTTAAAATATGATTCAACTACAATTGTTGGCATCGGAACTCATTTTAACTTGCATTCTCATCCAATAAGTTATTCTAACTACCGTTCGACATCTTATGTTTGGGAACTTAGTAGATTTTGGTCATTCTTACCAATTATTTATACTCTTCAGTATAGTACTCGTATTCTTAATCGAGCAAACATCTTCCTTAGAACCATCGATCTCTACCAATTGTGATTATTTCTCATGTTCTTTCGTGAGACTAGAAAACTTCTTTTGGTGTAATTCATTCCAAATTAATGTTGACAAAAAAAAATCTTAGTTTTTAAAATATGAATAAAATTGTAGAACTTTTTCACTGCGAAACCAAATATTGGTCATTTGCTACTATATAATAAAACAATCTATGTACATGGGTATATGATTATGATACAGTTATAATAATGTTAATATAAACCTCTCGATTACTTTTTAATATAGTTTTTTAAGAGTTTAACAAGATCATAAATTATCTACTACGTATACTAGTGAGTGCTAACAAATATACAACCTTAATAGATTTTGAATTTAATGTTTGAATTTAATGTTTGAATTGAAGAGGTAGAGAATCACATTTAATATGGTCGTTCGCTGCTTGAGAGATGAGTTATAGCTATCTCTTGCCTCGAAGTCTAAGGACTCGAAAACAAATAAATACTACAATTTAATTTCTCATATTTCTGTATTCCTATTTTAGTGGTAGTATAGAGAAAGAAACGAATAATAACACACTATTTTTATCATCTCCCGTACGTGTAATATTAAGATGAGAGAGTCTTTAGTCACGGTACGTCTATTTCATCGGTCACATAATTACTTCATTTTTGACGAGTTTTGGTATATACCCTTTAAAATATATATACATTTTTCATGATTATTTTCGTTCTTTTTATTCCTTCGATGACAAAAATTAAAAAAAAAGCTTTGTCCCTATATGCTTCGAACGTGCATTAATAATGCGTGGTGCAATTAAATACAATTCTTGTATTTTATCAAAGAAAAAATTGTTGTATTTGCAACCGTTTAAATAGATTTCTTGTAATCAGTATTAGCCAAGAAAAATTTGTTAGTATATTTCTTAGTTACCATGATTTTTCCAATATATTTTCAAGTAGTTATGTAGGAAAAAAGCTTGAGGAAAATATGTTGTTTCTCATATCCAAAAGAACAACATATTTGAAGAAAAAAATGAGTAGCTATAAAGCTATGTGCTAAAAAATATCAAAATTACAATATGAAGCTGCTTTAACTAAAAAGAAACCATCCCATCTTCATTTATCTGAACCGAAATTTTCGTTTCTTTCGGTCATGTTTCTCTGTAAACTTTCAAATACTAGATTGTTGGTTTTCTAAATTTGTGTATTTGGAACAGTTTTGTTCTTAGCCTTTGTTTGCTCACCCTTTACTATTTGATAACAAAATAAAAAATGTTAATTATAGTGAAACAAGATCAATGGCTTTTTAGACGAAAGGTTCAAAATGATACAACAAAACATGTTTAATCTAATCCATACACAAATGAACCGTTCCTAATTCAACTTTTTAAAATTATTTGAATCATTTCATTATTTCATTTTGGCATCAGTCGTATTAATTTCAATAATTTATGTCGAAATTTATTGGTAAGATTTTGATATATCGTTTTCTTCTTCAGCGTACACCCAATTGAAAGCTCTATGCCTCTCTACGTATGAACAATAGCTTTTTTTTTCTTTCTATTTCTTATATAAAAAAGAAATTAATACTGTCTAGCAGCATGTGCTTATGCTTTCCATTATAGTTTACTAGGCACGATTTCTGCAATAATTTAGACTAATAAAGCATATATTATACACCAAAGTATCATCCTAGTTCTTCCATTAAACTATAGCATTGTCCTTGAAAAAATAATAAAAATACATTATTAGTTTTTTTTCTTTTGAAAAGTTGTAGAACCAATTTCTTTAATTTAATTCATAATTTAATCCGTAGAACATATATTCATTTTACTATTCTTAAATTTTGATTTTTGTATCGGTATAAAAAATTAAAATAATTTGTTGCACACTAACATATCCATTTTATGAGAATAAACTTAGTAATAAATTATGTTGATAACTTTGTTGCATTCATTAAAAGCCCTAACTACATATATATCAATTTCATTTACTTTACTCAAATTATACTATTACTTACATAAAATTTTGTAACTACATTTCGATTCTAAATTTTCGCTTTAATTGATAATCAAATTTATTTAACTAAATGACGATTTAGATTAATAATTAACAGAAATAATAGATTATTGATTTAAAAAAAAATGAACAAAAAAAAACATATTGAATTGAATTAAAATCGTTGCGAGCTCTCTCTCCCTCCTCCTTCCTCTCTCTGGAGTCTGGACATTAAACACTAAAACAGTTTATTTCTATTTTTCTCTTTCCTCTCTCCATTAATCTCCGATCTGACTCCTCTCTTACTCAACCTCCATTGGCGAACTTCGTTTTTGATTCTCGTAATCCCTAATTCCTCTTCTCGAACCTCTCACAGTCAAAAATTTCTCCAACCAAAGACTGTAGCAGAGAGAGACAAAGTCATTTTCAGATGATAATACTTTTGCTTCAGTCATGATGAAGATGATGATGATGAATCGAAGACGAAGCAACGTCGTTAGATTTGAAGCTAAGAAAGAAGACAAAGTAGAAGAAGAAGATAACAATGACGATTGTTTCTATGAGTCTCTAGATCGTGTACTATCGTCTTGCTCTTGTTCAACTTCAAACTCTGATTACGACTCTGACCCGAATGTTTCCGATTCGATCCACGATCCGACTCCGTTTCCTGTTCCTATGTTTACCTCTGGGTTCGAGCTGTGGAAATCTGAGCCTGAATCTGTGTCGGAGAGACGAATCAGGTTATTGCGTGGTTTGGGACTTAGTAATGAGCCGGATCTACCTCCGGCGAGTCAGTTACGTTCTAGAAGTCGGAGAAACAGTTCTCATTTCTCTAGATCGGTTCCTTCTGATGTTTTGACTTCGAATCATCATGGTAAATGTGTGTTGAGATCAGATGTATCAGGTACTGACAATGTCGATCGAGAGTATACTGGATCTCGTATGCGAAACGATGGTGTTGATTTTATAAGCAAAGAGCCAATGGAAAGATCTCTTAGGGACATTGTAGAGAAAGAGAATGGTAGAGATGTTGTTTTAGAGGAGCAAATGTGTACTATTAGGAATTTAGATACTGGGAGAGAGTTTGTGGTGAATGAAGTTCGAGAAGATGGGATGTTGGAGAGGTTGAAGGAAGTAGGTACTGATCGGCAATTGACTCTGGAGGAGTTTGAGATTTGTGTTGGTACGTCACCGATTGTGCTTGAGTTGATGAGGAGGCAAAATGTTGAAGATGTTTGTAAAGACTCTGTGGATTTGGATACTAATGTTAGTGGAAGCAGGGTGACTAAACATAGAAGGAGAGGGAGTTGGTTAAAGAGTATTAAGAATGTTGCTAGTAGTGTGACTGGGTATAAAGAGCGACGGAGCACCGATGATAGGGATTCACCGTCTGAGAGAGGTGGTCAGAGGTTTAGCTCTGCAACTGATGATAGTCGAGATATGTCTTTTCATGACCCTGAGAGAGTTAAGGTTAGGCAGTATGGGAAGTCGTGTAAAGAGCTTACTGCACTTTTCAAGAGTCAAGAGATTCAAGCTCATAAAGGATCGATATGGAGTATTAAGTTTAGTTTGGATGGGAGGTATCTTGCTAGTGCTGGTGAGGATTGTGTTATTCAGATTTGGAAGGTTGTTGAGTCAGAAAGAAAAGGGGAACTCTTGTCGATGGATAAACAAGAAGATGGAAGTATAAATTTGTTTCTTTTAGCAAATGGATCACCCGAACCCGTTTCAATGTCTCCAAAGAGAAGAGGAAGAACATCTTTTAGCCGAAAATCAGTGAGCTTGGACAATGTTCTTGTTCCAGAGGCAGTCTTTGGTCTTTCAGAGAAACCCGTGTGTTCATTTGTAGGGCATTTGGATGACGTACTTGATCTTTCGTGGTCAAAATCTCAGGTGGGTACGAGTTCCCGATCATCTCATTTCGCTACAAATTCTTATTTAAAGCATGAAGTTTGTTTTCAAACTGGTAACTTTATTTTGTGGAGCAAAAATTTTCATGCGAACCTTGCTCATCTTACTAGTGCTAAGTTTAGGTTTTCTAAGTTTGTTATGTGAGAATCTGCTTCGTCTTTCTTAATCAGATAAAATCTTGAATTCTCAAGACTTTGCACTTCATTTTTTTGTTTCCAGCACCTGCTTTCCTCTTCCATGGATAAGACTGTTCGTCTATGGGACTTATCTAGCAAGACATGTTTGAAAGTCTTCTCACATAGTGACTACGGTGAGTGGATATACCATCCTATTCCCCACCAGTGATCATGATTTACTTTTCTTCTTAGTCTTTATGAAACTAAGCATATATTGTTAGAAGAATATTAAGTCATTTTAGGTGTCAACTCTGTTCTGGAAAGATTCATATGTCAATATAATGTGGTATGAATCAAGCTTCTTCCACTTGTAAATAAATCCCTGAAACACAAGAATTTCTATGTTGGTTATGTAACATAAAATTTTCTCTCATCTAGTTTTCTGTTTCCTCGATACAGTGACTTGCATCCAGTTTAATCCCGTGGATGACAATTACTTCATCAGCGGATCATTGGATGCAAAAGTTCGGATATGGAGTATTCCTGATCATCAAGTTGTTGATTGGAATGATCTTCATGAGATGGTCACAGCTGCTTGCTACACACCGGATGGACAGGTATGCCATTAAAAGTTTTTCTTACATTGAAGTGACTTTGGGTAAAACTAAATCACGCAGTACCTTAATAAAGCTCTCTTGGTTTGTAAAGGGTGCATTGGTTGGTTCATACAAAGGAACATGCTGCTTATACAACACACATGGTACATAAGCTGAGAACTTACTCATCTGAAACTTGAGTTGTTTCTCCATCTCGTCTTTTGAACTTATTATCTTTTTTGTTTATTCAGATAACAAACTGCAGCAGAGACGCGAAATCAATCTGAAGAACAGGAAAAAGAAAACCCATCACAAGAAAATCACTGGTTTTCAGGTAAAGCTAAAACAACTTACACCGTTCTGTTCTCATCTTTTCATTTATACTACAATTTTGTTTTGGATGCTGTACTGGTTTATCTGACTATTCTCGTGAAACTTTCACAGTTTGTGGCAGGAAGTTCATCGGAAGTTCTCGTCACATCTGCAGATTCACGTACGCGTGTTGTTGATGGTGTTGACCTTGTTCACAAGTTTAAAGGTAAACAATACTAAGCTTAAAACTCTCTTCTCCATTCTTAGAACTCGGGAGTTAGGAATAACTTTATTGTTCATGGAGGTGAATTTCTCGCTCTATCGTCATCTAAGATACACATGAGTCCCACATTTCATGAACATGATGTTCTTTCGCTTTTTCTTGATCTGGTGTTGGAGTAAAATAAGCTCAACGTTCTTGCCAAGTAATGTGTGTTTTTCTGAGTTTTAGAAAATTTTCGGGTTCGCAGGATTTCGCAACACGAATAGCCAAATCTCGGCTTCACTTACATCAAACGGGAAATTCCTAGTATCAGCAAGCGAAGACTCTAATGTGTATGTATGGAACTACGACTCAGACTCTCGAGCAGGAAGAAGCAAACGTGTCACAGTCACAAACTCATACGAAAACTTTTATTGTCGTGACGTCTCTGTGGCTGCACCTTGGCCTGGCAAAATCAGTAACAACCACACTAACAACAGCCCCGAACAGTCATCCTTCACAGCCAATAATAACCCTCCGACACCTGTCAACGATCCAACCAACAACAAAACCGTCACCAACGGTATCATTTCAAGCGCCACAAACCGATACTTCTTCGATAGAGTCTCAGCAACATGGCCTGAAGAAAAACTCTTGCTGGCTGCAAAAAACCGAGCCAGAACAAGCCCTCGTGTGAGCGTGGACATGTCTAACATACAGGTTAACACAAAACCGAGTGCCTCGGCGTGGTCTATGGTGATTGTGACTGGCAGTCTACGAGGCGAAATCAGAATATTTCAGAATTTTGGATTTCCAGTTCGTCTATGATGCAAGGAGAAGGTTTTACAATATCAAAATCCTAAGGCAAAGTGAAATTTTCCCTTAGTAAAACCATCTCCTGTCAAAAGTGTATAGATTGAGAGAAGGTTTGGTTCATCCACTGACTTCTCTCGTTTTTTTTTTTTACCACGCTTCTTTTATTTATCTGATTTGTTATCTCTAAAATTCAAATCTCTAGCAAATATATATAATGTTATTTTTAAGAAAGATTCAAATAGGCAGAAAAAGAAACTTCATATACCAATATAGTTTGCTTCGATGAAAGTCTGTGCTATTCAACTTGAAGTTTGTAGAATTTGTCTCTGATATTATAACTCTTCAAGGAGAGAATATATGGTAAACTTTTGTATACACATTTTGTAATTGTCTTTAGGTTTATCTTTACATGTAAAATAATTGGGTATTTTTGTCAATTCATCATTTCAATGAACAGTTTTATCTTTAGATCAGAGTGTCCATAACAAGTCAGAGTATAATTTTGTTTCATACCTCTAGGGCTCTAGCTCTCTGTTAATCCTCCCATACACAAAGAGATGGAGTCCCATGAAATTATACATTAAAATATCTACTGACAGAAAATCTAATTCTCGAATTATCATTGGCTTTAAGAAAAGAAACTGACAAAAACTTTCCCTAAAGATAATCTTATCCACACATATCCTAGGAAACACATATGGGAGGGGACCACCTTTCTCTTGTCTCAACTTCTATATAAACTCACGCAAGCACAGACATTTGCATAACATTCACATTACACTCTTTAAGTCTTAAACGAAACAATGGCCCTTCAAGCTGCTTCTTTGGTCTCCTCTGCTTTCTCTGTCCGCAAAGATGTATTTTATTATCTCTTTCTTTGTTTTAGTAATCGTTTCCTTTTTGTTTATGACCTGTCTCGGAGATTAATTCGCATGTTTTGGTTGCAGGGAAAATTAAATGCTTCAGCATCATCATCATTCAAAGAGTCTAGTCTGTTCGGTGTTTCACTTTCGGAGCAAAGCAAAGCTGACTTTGTCTCTTCCTCATTGAGATGCAAGGTACCAAACACAATCTTTTATGAGTATTTTTCTTGGAAAATGATGTAATAATCTAATCAATTGAAATGCTTCTACTTTGTAGAGGGAACAGAGCTTGAGGAATAATAAAGCGATTATTCGAGCTCAAGCAATCGCGACTTCAACTCCATCAGTCACAAAATCTTCCTTAGACCGCAAGAAAACACTTAGAAAAGGAAACGTGGTTGTCACGGGAGCTTCTTCAGGGCTAGGTTTAGCAACGGCAAAGGCATTAGCCGAGACAGGTAAATGGCACGTGATAATGGCGTGCAGAGACTTCCTCAAGGCTGAGAGAGCCGCTCAATCTGCAGGGATGCCTAAGGACAGCTACACTGTGATGCATTTGGACTTGGCGTCTTTGGACAGCGTGAGGCAGTTTGTTGATAACTTCAGGCGAGCTGAGATGCCTCTCGATGTGTTGGTCTGCAATGCCGCAGTCTATCAGCCAACGGCTAATCAACCTACTTTCACTGCTGAAGGGTTTGAGCTTAGCGTTGGGATAAACCATTTGGGCCACTTTCTTCTTTCAAGATTGTTGATTGATGACTTGAAGAACTCCGATTATCCATCAAAACGTCTCATCATTGTTGGATCCATAACCGGTCTGTAGTCTCCTCATAAGAAGAATGCTTTATGTACTTACTACTTACTCTAAACCCTAAATCTGAAATCTTATTCGTTTTGTTTCTTATTGAGCAGGAAACACTAATACATTGGCTGGTAATGTACCTCCAAAGGCTAATCTTGGTGATTTGAGGGGACTAGCAGGCGGGTTGAACGGGCTAAACAGCTCGGCGATGATAGATGGAGGAGATTTTGTTGGCGCAAAGGCGTATAAAGATAGCAAAGTCTGCAACATGTTGACAATGCAGGAGTTTCATAGGCGTTTCCATGAAGACACCGGCATAACTTTTGCTTCCCTTTACCCCGGTTGTATTGCAACGACTGGTTTGTTCAGAGAGCATATTCCTCTTTTCCGTACCCTCTTCCCTCCTTTCCAGAAGTACATCACAAAAGGTTACGTCTCCGAGTCAGAGGCTGGGAAAAGACTTGCTCAGGTTAGAAAATTAACCAAAACCTAACGTTGTTTGTGACGCAAGAAACCATTCTTTCAGTTTATTATTCTTGCTATGTACTCAACCTATGTATTGATTTGTTGAAGGTGGTGGCTGATCCAAGCTTGACGAAGTCGGGAGTGTATTGGAGCTGGAACAAGACCTCGGCTTCATTTGAGAATCAGCTGTCTCAAGAAGCTAGCGATGTCGAGAAGGCTCGTAGAGTTTGGGAAGTCAGCGAGAAGCTCGTAGGCTTGGCCTAAAATTTGATATGAGATTTTTCCTCGGTGTTTCAACCTTTGGTTTGGCTTAAGATGAGAAACAAACAAAAAAGGAGACATTAATAAAGCCTGTAACAACTTTGATTTAGTAGTTGTGTTTTGGCTGATTCTATCTGTAATGAAACAAATAATTCCACTTTTCAAGTTTTTTTTGTCAAAGAACATGAAACAGAGATTGTAAACTACAAGGAGAAGCAGAGTCATACAGCTTTATAACAAAAAGATTAGAAATAAAGAGACTCTAATATCACCTACAATCATATATGTTTTTATTTTTAATTTAGCGAGTGTTCAATAGACCTCAAAACAGAGCAAAAAAAACCGGAGAAAGGAAAAAAAAAAAAA
>Ga0041059_1003243_pt1 | contig 11297 bp, 8 predicted proteins | sample AraColnosormetaG_FD_56232 | JGI IMG/M metagenome (GOLD analysis project Ga0041059, IMG submission 56232) | Arabidopsis roots microbial communities from North Carolina, USA - Col MF nosort | ecosystem: Host-associated > Plants > Roots > Unclassified | place: USA: North Carolina | collected 2013-09-02 | reverse complement strand
ANANAAAGATGATTGATCAATGTTGAATAAAAACCATTAAAACATCTTTACCAAAAAAAAAAAAACCCATTAAAACATGACACATGATAAAATCTTTGTTTGATAACTATTGTTGATAATATTAATTATGTTATAAACATATAATCATCAGTGATTATCCATCTAGTTTTTGATTTTATTTATATAAGACTTAGCCATTAAGAGTCTTCCTCCCCAAGCTCAAAACTTCCTCACCAAGTCTTTTGTTCGTATATATATGGTTGTTCGTTGTTAGTCATATGATATAAGAAGAAGAGCAATAATTCTCTCGCTCTCTACATTATTCTCTCGTCCACTTTTCTTTGTTATTAAAATAATATTATTTATTTTTGCGTTATATTTTCGACACGTCATCAGCGCGATCGTCTCTCCAGGTGATTGTCTAATCGACCGATTATATATTTATTCAAGCATTTTTTGAGGTAACATTTAAATTATATTAAATTTATTTTTATTCATTCATATAAAATTATATATGTTATTTTCAGAGTATGAGATTATGTCTCCTCCTTAATTGAATAATTGCTATACCTATTTAAAATACAATAAATGGCTTAATAATTGAATGATTATTATTTATATAAACAATCATGTCAAATCTGGCTAAGTTCGATGTCGTTGCCCTTGATGTATCTGACAAGAATTATATGATATGGGCATCTGATGTTAAGATGCATCTAAGATCAAATGAGCTTCTTAAAACCATAGATGTATCTGAAACGATATCAGATGAGAGCAAAGCTAAAGCCATGATATTTCTACATCACCATCTCCACGACCATTTAAAAAATGAATACATTACAAGAGAAGATAATGTGGATCTACGGCAATCACTTAAAGATCGTTTCGATCATCAAAAATATGTGATTTTGCCAAAAGCCAAACATGAATGGCTAAATCTTCGGTTTTTGGATTACAAAAGTATTGGTGGTTACAATTCCGCCATGTTCGGAATCACCTCCATGATGATATTATGTGGTGACAAAGTGAGAAATTATGATATGATTGAAAAAACGCTCTCCACTTTTCATCCTGGAAATGTAATCCTTCAACAACAATATCGGGCCAAAGGATATACTCGTTATTCCGATTTGATGCAAGTCCTTTTGGATACTGAGCAAAATAATGAGCTCGTGATGGTGAATCATTTATCTCGTTCACCTGGATTAGCTCTACTCTTATAAGTGAATGTTGCTTCATCCGGTGATGATAATTAACAAGGACCCAGATGTTGTTGAGGTCGTGGTCGTGGCCGAAGAAAATGAAGAAGTTTCCATCCCAATGATTGCAACACGAAAGAAACTAACAAAAACATTCAAGTGAATGATGTTGGCCTAGTTAAGAAAAGGCATGTTGAAGACACTTGCCACAAATGCGGTATGAAAGGACACTGGTACCAGAAGTGTCGTATACCAAAACATTTAGCCGATCTGTATCAAGCTTCGCAAAAGGAGAAAGAAAGACATGTTGAAACTAATCTCATATGTGATGAGTCAGGACCTTCTTTTAAAGGCCAAGATGATGATACTCATTTTGATATGGCAGATTTTCTTGATTGATCATGACAACGAGAAAATTAATGTAATATATTATAACTATATGTATAATTATGACAAGTATTATAGATGTTTTTGTTTTCTGGGATAATGTTTTTATTTTATTATATTATGACATATGAATAATCTATGTCAAAGTATTAATGATTAAATATTTTATCTTAGAAAAATGTCAAAATACGAGACTGAGGATAAAGATATATGTCTGGCGGACATTGCTTCTACGCACACTATCTTTAAAAATAAAAAGTATTTCTCCTCTCTAGAAAAAAAGACTCCGCTAGAAGCATGAGTACTATATATAGTCATGCAAAGATAATATTAGGTTTTGGCGAACCCAATTTTACAATGCTAAGGAGAACTCATTTTAAAGTAAATGATGCATTATATTCCCCCAAGTCTCATAGTGATAAGTTTCAAAGATATCCAAATTAATGGATATCATATAGAGACTATGAATAAAGATGGCATAAAATCCGAGAGGCAATATATATTAGAAAATTTGCCAATGCTATCCTCCAGATTATATTGCATAAAAATAAATATAATCGCATTAAATGTCACAGTAAACTTCAGTGACAATTACTCGAATGAGTTTACTAGTACATTTAAAATATGACATGAAAGACTTGGACATCGTGGTTCAGTAATGATGCAAAAAAATGTACAAAATTCTAATGGTCATCCATTGAAAAACCAGAAAATATTTAAATCTGGTGAGTTTTCATGTAAAGCATGTTCTCAAGAAAAAATCATAATAAGGTCATCGCCAACTAAAATTGGGAATGAAAGACCTGAATTCTTGTCGAGAATTCATGATGATATATATGGGCCAATCCATCCACCCTGCAGGCTGTTTCGATATTTTATGGTATTAATTAACGCATCTAGTAGATTGTTACATGTATGTCTTTTGACTACACGAAACATGGTTTTCGCAAGATTCATTGTCCAAATAATCAGGTTAAAGATACAATTTCTTGATTATGCCATAAAGAAAGCCAGACTTGATATTGTTGGGAAATTTACTTCGCAAGCCTTTAACGATTATTGTGTATCGATGGGAATCGATATAGAGCGTCCGGTCCCTCATGTTCATACACAAAATGACATGGCCGAATTATTAATTAAACGGTTGCAACTTATTGCTACACCGTTAACATTGAGAACAAAACTCTCGATTTCTATATGAGGTCATATGCTATATTACATGCTGCAGCTTTATTCATACTACTAGATTATAACCCGCGGTACACCGCGGGGCTATTGTTTTTCAGTGAAATTAAATATTATTTTGTTATTTTTGTTTTAATAATACTTTAATTTAAAAAATATATAATTCAAATCAATTTAAAAGTTTTCTTTCAAATGGTTATCTAATTTTTATAAAGTTCATATGATATAATATTATAAACCCGTCCTACCATCTTATCCCGTTCGGTAAAACAAAACATTTTTTTTAATAATACACTTATTAAAAAACTTATAATTCAAATCAATTTAAAGTTCTTAATAATAATTATTTAATTGTTTAAGATTTTACATATTATAAATATTATAAACGTGTTTCCGTTAAATATTCTAAATGTTTAATAATTATAAATAACTATAATTTTTATCTTTTAATAAAATATAATATTAATAATGTCTTAAATTTTCTTTTTTTGAAGTAATTAGAATTTATGAAAATATATTAGATAAGAAAATGCTAGTAATTAGAAATATTAGTTTATTAATAATAATTAATGTTAATGGTATTTCTTGTAAATAAATTTCAACTCTAAGATTTATTTCACAAATTACTGCAAAAATATATATGTAGATTAAAAAAAATTACCCGAAAACCCCATTTATTCAACACAAATCGAACCAAACCAAAAGTTTTAGGTAACCGAATCCAAATTAAAAGAATACCGATCCCTCAGCCGTAAAAACCCGAAACTGAACCACAAAACAAAAATCTCGGTTCGGGTCAAATTCGCAGGCCTTATTAGTAGCCGAAGTTGTGATTCGTTTGAACATATGCCGCGGATAATATCCAGAACCAGAAGTTTACTTATCACACTTTTTCTCTGTTTCTTCTTCTTCATAATGCGAACCCTAATTCCCTTCTTCAAATCTTAATCCACACACTACCTCCACTGGATCCGACATTGACAATGACGTCATCACTACCTGTTCGAGCTCCTTCCTGGGTCTCTTCCCGGAGAATTTTCGAAGAGAGACTCCAAGACCTTCCCAAATGCGCTAATCTAAACCAAGTGAAACAGCTTCACGCTCAGATAATCCGACGAAACCTTCATGAAGATCTACACATAGCACCGAAGCTAATCTCTGCTCTTTCTCTCTGTCGTCAAACGAATTTAGCTGTTAGGGTTTTTAATCAGGTTCAAGAACCAAATGTTCATCTTTGCAATTCTCTGATTAGAGCTCATGCCCAGAACTCTCAGCCTTATCAAGCTTTCTTCGTTTTCTCAGAGATGCAAAGATTTGGTCTTTTTGCTGATAATTTCACTTACCCGTTTCTTCTTAAAGCTTGTTCTGGTCAATCATGGTTACCTGTGGTGAAGATGATGCATAATCATATAGAAAAATTGGGGCTTTCTTCTGATATTTATGTACCCAATGCTCTCATTGATTGTTATTCTAGATGTGGTGGTTTGGGTGTTAGAGATGCTATGAAGTTGTTTGAGAAGATGAGTGAAAGAGATACTGTGTCTTGGAATTCGATGCTTGGTGGGTTAGTGAAAGCTGGGGAATTGAGAGATGCACGGAGACTGTTCGATGAAATGCCTCAGAGGGATTTGATTAGTTGGAATACTATGTTGGATGGTTATGCTAGGTGTAGAGAGATGAGTAAAGCGTTTGAGTTGTTTGAGAAGATGCCTGAGAGAAATACTGTGTCTTGGTCGACGATGGTTATGGGTTATAGTAAAGCTGGGGATATGGAAATGGCTAGAGTTATGTTTGATAAAATGCCATTGCCTGCTAAAAATGTTGTCACTTGGACGATAATTATTGCTGGGTATGCGGAGAAGGGGCTTTTGAAGGAGGCTGATAGATTAGTTGACCAAATGGTGGCTTCAGGATTGAAATTTGATGCTGCGGCTGTGATTAGTATCTTGGCTGCTTGTACTGAGTCTGGTTTGCTCAGTTTAGGAATGAGGATTCACTCCATACTGAAAAGGTCTAATCTCGGTTCGAATGCTTATGTGTTGAATGCACTACTTGATATGTATGCAAAATGTGGTAACCTAAAGAAAGCGTTTGATGTGTTTAACGATATACCCAAGAAGGATCTCGTGTCTTGGAACACTATGCTTCATGGTCTTGGCGTTCATGGCCACGGAAAGGAAGCAATCGAGCTTTTTTCGAGAATGAGAAGGGAAGGGATTCGGCCTGATAAAGTCACGTTTATTGCTGTTTTGTGTTCCTGTAATCACGCGGGTCTCATTGATGAAGGAATAGATTACTTCTACTCAATGGAGAAAGTATATGATCTTGTTCCACAAGTTGAACACTATGGTTGTCTTGTTGACCTATTAGGTCGAGTAGGGCGGTTAAAGGAAGCGATAAAGGTTGTCCAAACAATGCCAATGGAGCCCAATGTTGTTATTTGGGGTGCTCTTCTTGGAGCGTGCAGGATGCATAACGAGGTGGATATTGCTAAGGAAGTTCTGGATAATCTGGTTAAATTAGACCCTTGTGATCCTGGAAACTATTCGCTTCTGTCAAATATTTATGCAGCAGCAGAGGATTGGGAAGGAGTTGCTGACATAAGATCAAAGATGAAGAGTATGGGAGTAGAGAAACCATCTGGAGCTAGTTCGGTTGAATTGGAGGATGGGATACATGAATTTACAGTGTTCGACAAATCACACCCAAAATCTGATCAAATATATCAGATGCTTGGTAGTTTAATTGAACCTCCAGATCCTGGTGAGCTGGTTGCTGTTCGATAAACTGCTTAGTTTATGTCCAGATCATTAGGTATTATATCGATTATAGGCTGTGAGCATCAGCACTGTGGCCTAGGCCAAAAATTTGTAGTTCATTTTCCAAAGGAACACAAAGATGGTTTTATCCTTGTAACGAGTTCGAGTACTGTATATAGAGCATAATTTATAAATCTTGAGATCAATTTGATTTTGCAATACTAACTCCCGTCTCCAGACATGGGGTTTCTGGTTCTTAATCCAATAACAGGTTCTGTGACCAACCTTGAAGATGACAGTAACAAGAGAAGACTAGGCAGGACCAAAGACATTCAAACTCCCACATAACCTCATTGTGAGTAATATTGTGACTTCGTGAAAATTCCACTGATGATGTATTGTCGGTGATGTATTATCATTGGACGTCAGTGTGATGACGTATTGCTGGTGATGTTACCTTTGGATGAACCAACTAGTTATTTAGAATGATGTTTAGATGGTCAAATTAGAACAAAACTCGTGGGGTTTATTTTATTACAAGAATCAATGTCTTAATGATGTTGAGTTGATCTCTTAAGTTTCCTTTTTGTAGTGATATTCCCATTGAAATAGTAATAAAATAATGGAGAAAAGAGGACCACCAATAGTGCTTCCTTGATTTGTTCCATCCACAATAGATGACTTTGATCATACCAAAAAAAAAGTCTAAACCCGTTATAATGGTCATTCACTTGTTCTTAAGACCCTTTTATGAATGATCCAAATTTTACTGATTCACGTAAGAAAAAAAAGAGAGATAGAGGATTAGAGATTATGGGGATGAAGTTTATCTAGTTGGTGGATGTAGTAATTATACGTGCTTTTTTTCCACAGGAGTGGGTAAGTAACTGCAGAGGCAAACCTTGAGTGGCCACTAGGGTTACACATCATCAAAAAAAAGGTGATAAAAGATTTGTCTCTTATCCAAAATCCAAAGGCATATGGAAATGTTTATCTTTAAATACATCAACACCTTAAAGGTTACGGTATATCCATTGCCCATTCCTCTGACTAGGACGACCCCTTTAGAACTTAATACATTCAGCCTGTGGTTCACAGTTCTCCACTCTCTTATATTTAGATGTTATTTTTCTGTTCTACCTTCTCTTCATAGGAACTAAAGTGAATTGAGTCAGAGAAAAAGAGAAAGAGAGAAGGTAACATGGATGCTTGTTTTCTTACCTCAAGATCAATCTCTGGTGTTAAAGAGCTTGTCCCGTTCATCAAAGCGAGAATCTTTACTTGCCCCAAGAGAAATTCTGGCCAATTTGTTACCAGGAAGGTTGCTTCTCCGATCTCTGTAAATTGTAAGTAAGATCTCTTTCATGGTCATTTTGATCTATAAGAATGGCCTGAGTATCGCAATAACATGTCTTGGTTTGGGAATTTGCCTGTCTTGAGTGAAATTATTGTAGCTGATGAGAGCATTTTGGTTTGAGTAGGTTCTCTTTCGGATTCATGGAAGCCACTGGAAGATGATGCTGATCTCTTCAAGGATTGTGTCAACAATTCTACATCAGATGCTGATTGGAGGGAGTTCAGGGCAAGGCTTGTTGCAGGGGAACAAGCTGCAACGTCCGAGAAGGATCAGCCCTCGTGGTCTAACCCGGACATGGTGGTGGACTATCAGCCATCATCGTCCTCACTGATCACAATTGGAAGCAAATGGGCACACAAGATCCATGAGCCAGAGACAGGCTGCCTCCTAATCGCCACAGAGAAGCTAGACGGTGTCCACATCTTCGAAAAGACGGTGATCCTCCTCCTCTCTGTTGGACCCTCAGGTCCTATAGGAGTCATCCTAAACCGTCCATCTCTGATGTCTATTAAGGAGACCAAGTCAACGATATTAGACATGGCAGGAACGTTTTCAGACAAAAGACTCTTCTTTGGTGGACCTTTGGAAGAAGGGTTGTTCTTGGTGAGTCCAAGGAGTGGTGGAGACAACGAGGTTGGTAAGAGCGGAGTATTCAGACAAGTGATGAAAGGATTGTACTATGGAACGAGAGAGAGTGTAGGATTGGCTGCAGAGATGGTGAAGAGGAATTTGGTTGGAAGAAGTGAGCTTAGATTCTTTGATGGGTATTGTGGTTGGGAAAAAGAGCAGTTAAAAGCAGAGATCTTGGGAGGGTATTGGACTGTTGCTGCTTGTAGCTCCACTGTTGTTGAGCTTGGTTCAGCTGTCCAAAGTCATGGTCTTTGGGATGAGGTTCTTGGGCTTATTGGGCCTCAAACGGGCTCTGTTATCTAAACCTTGTTTTTGTACTGCATTTCACTAATGGTTTATGGTATGACTATGTGTATGGTTTATCAATGTACTGTATGTATTAAACATCCATCACTAATTTATATTTGTTTGTTTCTCGTTTAATAGCCTAAAAATAATTACAAGGAGATTAAGAAAAACATATGAACCTTAATAATTACTCCATCTTCTAAACTGTAATGTATAATGATAGTCACAATGCCATTGGTTGTCAAAACAAAAAAATGGTTTTATCATGTTCAAACGAAGCATATACAACTTTGGTACTTGATACTTGCCTTGTACTTGCGAGTCTTCAAATTTTGTGACTCTTTACCCGGCTTGTCTATTACGGGTATTTGTTTTTTCAAGGCGAGTACTGTGCAAGTAACGAGTCCATCAACTTTAGAAGATGGATTATATTGGTTACTAAGAAAATCTCAAAAAGTCAAAATCTAACAAATATTTCGTGTTGTATGAGGTTGCGTGCAACTTCAATTGGATTTCTTAGTTAAAAAATAGAGTCATCAATATAGATTCAGACGGCTGAATAGTCTTATAAATATCTTTTATTTTTGTCTAAGTAAATTTGAAAACACTGCCTATTTTTTTGTGCACCAAATACGTCATTACGGAGTTGAGCGATTACAATGAGAGAAACACAATCGGACATTATTCAAAGTGCATATCAGCTAAATCATAAGAAAAGAAGCTAAAACAACAAGAGTATATATATAGAATTGAGAAACTAAAAGAAAAAGTAAACTATTAAACTCAAGGTTTATATAAACTCAAGAGCCTAACATACAACACAATGATCGAAAGTACTTATAAATTCAATTTTTATTCAAGAAATAAAATGAAAGTGTCAAGAGAGTCTATGCCCTCATTTTTTAGTTGTTTCTCACGTGGTCATGAGCTTAACGACGCTAAAACCACCATCAACCACCAGATTCTGACCGCTAATATAAACCGAATCATCAGAAGCCAAAAACAAAGCTGCTTCTGCGATGTGGCGAGCTTTAAGCACCACACCTTTGAGATTCCCTAGGGCTTCACCATATTCTTCAAGCATCTTCACCGCTTCCTCATTGTAGGCGCTAGTCATCCCCGTGGCAACCCCATACGGTGCAACACCGTTGACTCTAATACCGTACTGCCCCAGTCCAGCACACGCTGATCGGATCAGCCCGAGAAGCGCGTGCTTAGAAGCCGTGTAACTATGAGGTCCCGGACCACCTATCTCTGCCGCAATACTCGTCGTACATACAATGGAGCCACGAGTACCACTAGCCACCATCGAACGTGCCGCGTGTTTGATAAACGCAGCCGCACCGCGAACGTTAACCGCCATCGTTCGATCAAACGCCTCAAGATCCAAATCAAGAACGCTTCCAAACGCTTCCAAGACCCCGGCGTTACTAAACAGAACGTCAAGCTTTCCGTGTTTTTCAACGGTGAACTTAACGGCGTTCTCGACATCCGTCTCGTCGGTTACATTACAACGGTAAAAACTTGCTTTGTCTAGCCCTATCGAAACGGCGAGGTTTTGGCCAAGCTCTTCTTGTATGTCCACGATGACCACTTTAGCTCCATGGTCCGTGAACAACCTAACCGCTTCAGCTCCAATCCCACTAGCTCCGCCTGTTATAATTGCGATCTTGCCATCCAATCTTCGGTATATATATTAGACAAGTAAGTATATTATTAATCAACGTATGAATGAATGCAAAATGAAGTTGTAAGAGTTTATAGCAAAAAATAAAACTAAAAAAAATGAAGTCGTACGAGTTTATAGCAAAAAATAAAACTAAAAAAAATGAAGTCGTACGAGTTTATAGCAAAACATAAAACTATAAAAATGAAGTTGTAAGAGTTTATAGCAAAAAATAAGACTAAAAAAACGAAGTTGTACGAGTTCATAGCCAAACAAAAAATGAAGTTGTAAGAGATGAAACACTTGCCTAAGTCCCGACATTGTTTTGTTGTATTTCCACTTTTGAAAAGACCACCAAAAATTGAATGTATCCTTCTTGAGGGATTGCAAAGGATATATAATGTTAAATATAACCAAGAGTTTTGGCATTTACCATTTAAATATAATTCAACGTTCCTCACGCTCTTAATAATTAAACTCCATATCCTTGTCCAGCAAACCTTATATATTGTTGTCACTTGTCAGCATCTATAATATATAGTTTTACTATAAAACAAGAGCCCACAAATATGATCGTATAAATGCATAAATAGTTTAAGTAGAAGTTTCACATGGGTTTAACGATGCTATATAGTCAAGTCAACATATTATGTCCGCTATTGACGGGATATGCGAGTGGCCATGATCTGCTTCTTCCTTATTGGTTACAAAATTACATAATTTTATCGATCATTTTACTAGCTACATTTGGTTACTCTATTTAAAAGAAATCAAAATTTTTCTTTTTTGGTTAAAAAAGAAAGAATTATATCAAAAGTTTCTCAAATTTCAATACTTTCATGTCGAAAACAAATTCAACAAAACTTGGCACGATTTGTACTGATACGTTCTTGTCAACATCTACAATATCTTTTGTGCGTGCCTTCCACGGCTCCAGCTAAGCTTACGTGTTTGAAGAATAATAATTGGGTTGATAGTCATTGACCCTAATTATGAGAATCAAACTGTTACCAATTGTCGAGGTCACTGTCACGGTAGTTGTCACGACGCTATATGTATGATATGGGTTTTAATTATCCCTATGAAATATTCTCTCGAATAAAAGATCGAATGTAATATTTAGGAATCAAAAAAGATCGAATGTAATATTTAGGAATCAAATTTTACATAGTTCATACAACAAATTATTGGCTTTCGAATAAAACTAAACAAAAATTTCCAATATTAAAATTACAATAATAAAGTAATTAAATTGGTTCTGTGGAAGAAGGCGCTAGACTTAAGGAAATTCTTTCAGTAAATCAGAGTTGCAAATAAAACAACAGATAGGTTTTAATTAAGGACCATATAAAGGTATACGTTAATACAGTAAAACCTCTATAAATTAATAATGTTGGGACCGAAAAAATTTATTAATTTAGAGAGGTATTAATTTATCGATAAATTAATAATTATTAATTTATAAAGAGATTTTATAAATTTTGTATTTTTTTTACAAAACTTTGATATAAAAGTAGTTTTTCTTTATAATTAATCATTTTTTCTAAAACTAATTACAAGGAAAAAACAATTATTAAGTTTCAAAAATAATAAAAAGTTTTTTCGACGTAATAAAAATATTAGAATTAAACTCTACAAATAATTAATAGAAATTGAAGAAAAAATAATACTAGAATCATATTTCAATAAATATTTTACATATAATATTAATATATATATATATATGTATATATTGGTAAATTTACATAATTATTAATTTATAATATTGATGGGACCATATATTTATATAAGATTTTCGAAAAAGTTATTATCTTATTAATTTATCG
>Ga0041059_1003242_pt1 | contig 11298 bp, 7 predicted proteins | sample AraColnosormetaG_FD_56232 | JGI IMG/M metagenome (GOLD analysis project Ga0041059, IMG submission 56232) | Arabidopsis roots microbial communities from North Carolina, USA - Col MF nosort | ecosystem: Host-associated > Plants > Roots > Unclassified | place: USA: North Carolina | collected 2013-09-02 | reverse complement strand
AAAAAAAAAAAAAAAAAAAAGTATATCCTTCACTTGAAACTCTTGACGTTAAAGTTACAATCCTTGAGAAATCGAAATGAATTTTAATTTATAAATCTAGCTAGCTATTTAGATTCTTTTTTGCTGTGGTTATGTTTTCAATCTAAACAAACCATTTATTATCTCAAATTATTTTTAACATTTCGGTCCCGCTTAATTATTATTTTTAGCAATATATTTTTTTTTTTACTGATTTAGTGATTTTCAAATCATAATGAATAGTTTAATTTATGTTACAAGAAAAGCTGAAGTATAATTTTGGCAGTTTATCTTAGATTTCAGAACCATAAGAATATAAAATGTTCAAAGAGAGTTCCAAGACCTAAACACTTCAATCCAATCGAAAGATCTCAAATTCAAGGATGGACCCAGAGTTTGTGGGGGCTACGTTAATCTTATTTCATACTACATCATATAAGAGCCGTATAAGCATATTACACCTGACACTTTCTAGACTAAACCGCTTCTAATCAAAAAATTTAAAATGCAGCGTGACCGGAAATCAAGAAAAGCAAAATACTATTTTTGTTGTTACAATTAGGATTAAGGCTTATGTAAAAATGAATCTATTTTTCTTACACTTCATTCGAGAATTTTAAGTGTACGATACAGTTTTCTTCTATTCTTTTTTTTTCCTTTGGTAGTTTTGACCATCTATTGATTTTTCTTTCTCAAATAAGTTGACGTAAACCACATTACATAGATTATACGATAGAACTCATAATCATTACAGTCAAGATACTCAAGATTGTTATGAATTATTATATGATAGATATGTTTAAAGAACGAACACAAATTCAGTTAATAGGCGTAATAATTTCAGGATTCCTTCATTAAACATTTTTATGGCAAAAGGAAACGATTGTCTGATTTGAAACATATGTAAAAAAGTATAGTTGCCATGATTTCATAATTCATGCTGATGTAAACAAATCTCCAAAGAGACCATATAATAATAATAAAAAACAAAATCATAATTAAAAATATTCGCTTTTCTATACAATACGAGAGACATGATTTTATTTATTTCAAAAGAAAATAAAAAATACGAAAGATATATTATAAATTAGAAAATAAGAGATGGTGTGGTCCATATGATGGGTCGCTGCTCAAATTGCCTTACTTCTCAAGCAACCTCTTAATTCCTTTTTTTTTATCTGCAGAAATTAAAATAAAATAACAAAACGAAAAAAAGAAGAAAAATGAATAACAAAAGAATAATGATCACTTCCTCCAGCTCGATGCCCATGTGATCTCTCTTCCTTCTTCTCGTCTTTTTTTCTCTCTTCATCTTTTTTACTTTTTTTGTTTTGTTTATTCTCTTCTGTTCTTATTAACTTTCTACAAAAACTTACGTTTATCCTAGAAAAATTAGATGTTTATAGTATAGTGTGAACTAAGAAGTGAAGTATATTATTTTAATATATCATAGATATAGACCAAGAATACAAAATCCATGTAGTAAATAAGTTATAAATTTTTTTTGTCCAAATTTACTTATATATATATATATATATGTATTTATTTATACACATCATCTAAAGGATAGTAGAATACACAATGTTAAAGTTAATAGCGATGAAAATTTCCAATCTATTCCAGCATGAAACTTACATTATATTATAAAGATACATAGATGGTAAAAAAAAAACTTCTGATATTATTTTATTTTCAAAAATTCATATCTCCACTCTATTATAAATACTAAATTTGTAATGAATTTTCGATGTTTTAAGGATAGCTAAAATGAGAAGTTAAAGAAAAAGAGTAGCAAAAAGGAAAAGGAATAAGTTAGAATGTAGAAACCTATACTATACATACAAATAAATAAATAAATATTTTTATTATAAAAAAGTATAGAATTTGTAGATAAATGTAAACAAACCGCTTGAAAGACTCATAGCGGCTTCTTAAACCAGCAAAGGCAAAATAAAAGGTGGGTCAGTGAATGGGTTTCAGAGCCACCTTTCCCTTTTTTCTCGCTTACTTCTTCAGTTAAAGTTTGAGATAGACACATATTATACATCATATAGTATACATATTTATGTTATATACTATCTTAATTCCCTCAACAAAAAATCTCTCGAATGTTTTTTTTTAATTAATTTATATACCTTTCACATCCCAAACTCTCACACTTTCTCTTCTTCTTCGTCTTCTCCTCCTCCTTCGTCTTCGTCGTTTATTAACTCTCTCTCTCTCTCCTTGTTCTCTCTCTCTCTCTTTTTCCTGATTTGCAGTACTGTCTAAGATCTTATTCCGCTCGACCAAGTTTGTTCTTTTTAGCATAATTTGGGGGAGTTTTTCCCCATTAATTCTCACTTTGTCTTCTTCTTGTGTCGGTTAGGTTTTCAAGAAAAACCCTCTTTTGTCTTGTCTCCTCAAAATCAGTTGCTTCTTCTCTATAATAATAGAGGGTTTATTCATATCTTCACTATCTAGCTTCTTCTTCTATCATATGTACTCCAACTCTCGGATATGATCGAAAGAGCTTTGTTATTATTATCTTTACAACTTCACGCAGACGCATAAGAGAGAGAGTTGATCAAAGATATTCGAGATTGAGATGAACAAGAGTAATCCTGCTGGTTCGGTGACTGGTTCGGATATAATAGACGCCAAGATCGAAGAACATCAACTTTGTGGATCCAAGAAGTGTCCTAGCTGCGGCCACAAGCTCGAAGGCAAACCAGTAAGTAATATTCCTTTTTTTTTCTTCTATTTGATTTCAGTTCACTTAAAAAATAAATTCTTTCTACCTTCTTTTTCTCATTTTTAGGTCATTTGTAAATGTTTTTTAAAGAAAAAAAAAAGAAAAAGAGGAAAAGAATCAATGAAGAACATCAAGAATGATGCTCTCTGTTTTATTCTATCGCTTGCAGCAATTCAAAATCCAAATTTTAAAGCGTCTATATACGAGTCTTTATTTGTATAGTTGTATATACTTATATTCTCTTGTTCTTTTTCTTTATATTAATTAAGTTTTTGTTTTCCCCTCTTTTTAGCAGGATTGGGTTGGTTTACCAGCAGGAGTGAAATTTGACCCAACGGATCAAGAATTGATAGAACATTTAGAAGCGAAAGTGTTAGCTAAAGACTTCAAATCTCACCCTCTCATTGACGAATTCATCCCAACCATTGAAGGCGAAGACGGCATTTGCTACACTCATCCCGAGAAACTTCCTGGTACATACACACCTTCATGCAGTCCATATATCACATTCTTGATATATCTTCATTATATGATTATTTGATAAGACTAATATACATAATAGAGCATTGTGTCACACCAAAGTTTGATTTTGTTTTAGTTGAGTCACACCAAATTTTATATCTCTTATACTTTGGTCACAACTACACTATATACATACCTTTTTGTATAACCTATACATCTATATATATACATTCTTCATGCATATCTTATTTATAAATTACACATGCATGTCTTCATTATAATATATGATTGCTTGATATGACTACCAACGGAGGGTCAAACCAATGTTTTGATTTTTCTTTCTTTTCATTTGGTCATACCAAAGTTTGAATCTTTTTAATTTGGGTTACACAAGAAACATATAAATTAACAATAAAGAGATTTTTCTTTTTTCAACTTTTATAGGAGTGACTAGAGATGGTTTAAGCCGACACTTCTTTCATAGACCATCAAAGGCGTACACGACGGGAACAAGAAAGCGAAGAAAGATTCAAACAGAATGTGACAATAATTTGCAAGGAAGTAGTAGCTCCGGTGAGACGAGGTGGCATAAGACCGGTAAGACAAGACCGGTTATGGTAAACGGTAAGCAAAAAGGTTGTAAGAAGATTTTGGTTTTGTATACCAATTTTGGTAAGAATCGAAAACCGGAGAAAACCAATTGGGTAATGCATCAATATCATTTGGGGACACATGAGGAAGAGAAAGAAGGAGAACTTGTTGTGTCTAAGATCTTTTATCAAACTCAGCCTAGGCAATGCAACTGGTCGTCTTCTACATCGAGCTTGAACGCTATAGGTGGTGGCGGCGGTGAAGCGAGTAGCGGCGGAGGCGGCGGAGAGTATCATATGAGGAGAGATAGTGGGACTACTAGTGGTGGGAGTTGTTCTTCGTCTAGAGAAATTATTAATGTTAATCCTCCGAATCGATCCGATGAAATAGGCGGCGTTGGTGGTGGCGTTATGGCCGTAGCAGCTGCGGCTGCGGCGGTTGCAGCTGGGCTTCCGAGTTATGCAATGGATCAGCTCAGCTTTGTTCCGTTTATGAAAAGCTTTGATGAGGTATGCACCCATTTTTGTCATTTTGATTTTTTCGTTTAATAAAATAACTAAATTAATTTGCATACTCACTGGTAATATTAGGACCAAAAATGTGATTTGACTATTAATTATATTTATCAACCTCGCATAAGATTAATAAAAACAAAGGTGAATGCTGGAAAAATAATGCTTAGGGCTCTTATATTGGCTTGTATTGCAAGTAAACAATGCTCATTTTGTTTGTGTAATTTCTGATTTTTCTTTGTCTTATTATAATTTAGTTACCTAAGGAAATTAAATAATCAATTTATACGACGTGATAATAATGAACGGTTGGTGATAATCAATTTTTAACTAACAATGTGACTTAAAGTTTCACCCGACGTGATAAACTCAGAAAACAATGTCTAAACCGCAACGGTCCAAAAGAATTGTGATATAATAAAAGTAATTAATTTTCTATATATAAAAAAAGAAAGTATATATAATATCAGTTATTTTAATTAGCAGTTAAAAGTTTATAAATGTTCAGGTGGCGAGGAGGGAAACTCCTCAGACTGGGCACGCTACATGTGAGGATGTAATGGCAGAACAACATCGTCATCGTCATCAACCATCATCATCAACATCACATCATATGGCTCATGATCATCACCATCATCATCATCAACAACAACAACAACGGCATCATGCATTCAACATAAGCCAGCCTACACATCCGATATCAACCATTATTTCTCCATCTACTTCGCTTCACCATGCCTCCATTAATATTCTTGACGATAATCCTTATCATGTTCATAGAATCTTGCTCCCCAATGAAAATTACCAGGTAAAATACCTAATCTTCTCTTTTTCTTACATTCTAGAACTACAAAAAAAATAGAAATGTTTATCACCCTTAATTTCTGTTTGAATTAAAATAACTAATTAATTTAGGAGAAGGATACGTACAGTTTCATGAAATTAAACAAGTTAGCTGAAATATCACTATGATTTATATATAATAATCAATATAAATTACGTTATGTTACTATTGATTGAAGTGGGAGTCATGAACCTATCAAACTTATATAATTAAGGCTCTCACCATTTCAATTAATTATTAAAAAAAATTAGGGTTGTGAATTTGTAATGTAATTAATTATAGAGGTTTTTACTGTGTTCTTCCACACAGTCACGTATGCATATCTATGTCGGTATTTAATTAAGTAGTAGAAATTGTGGTTCTTGTACATGTTAGGTCTTTTAGATATTTGCATGCATGTGACTTAACAATGATGGGACTACATAAGCATGCAAATTGGGTTGTACCAAAACTGATTATGACAAATAAAGTATATATAAGATATTGGTCAAGGATGTTAAAAAAAGAAGAAGATATTGGTCAAGAAAAAAACAACTAAAGTTCAATGTATAATATATAATTATGCTGATTTAGTTTAGTAAGATGGTGTGTCTAACTAATATCCATTATCCAAAGCCAGCAAAAGCTAAGTCGCTTTTTAGTGTCAGCCAAACCAATGTGGTCTTTGGTGATGGAGAGACAAGATGATTAATTTTAATGTCTTAAGATCATTTTCTTAAGGAATTAAAATATATTTCCTTACTGAGATATATTACTTTTGTCTTTATTGACTGAGCAAGACACAACAGCAACTACGTCAAGAAGGAGAAGAAGAACATAATGATGGGAAGATGGGAGGAAGGTCAGCTTCCGGATTGGAAGAACTCATAATGGGCTGCACTTCTTCTACCACTCATCATGATGTAAAAGATGTAAGTTATTAATCCCTTTTTTGACTCTTAATTTCATGAAAAACTCCTCTTTTTAACCATCATGAGCTATCTTTTATTCTTTTCAAAAAATAATTACGAGTATCTATATATATGACTATATGAGACATATATTTATCACCAAAATAAAATGTCATGCATTAAGTAAGATGTTGCTTGGTATCACGTAGATTCAGAAGTATTGTATATGGCAGTCATCATACACAAGAGAAAGAGACTTAAATCGAGATTATAAATAAATGTTTTAAAATAATAATATTTTTTCCGTAAGGGTTGAAGATAACAACGTAGATTACATTTGAATGAAAGTGAAGAATATTTTTAAGAAATTTTTTTTCTTTATAAATATTTTTTCTTTATCAGTTTTGCATGGGAAGGATACTTAAGACTACATATATTCCTTCTGCGTTTATTCTTTACTTAATTGGAAAGAGTTAAAACAGTGTTAAGTAAACAAAACCAGAAAAGATAAAGAAAGAGAGATGTGTTTGCTTTTGTTATAGTTTGCTTTTTACCTATAAATTACTCTTCTAAAGAACAATACAAAAATTTTCAGATTCTTTTCTCTTTTTTAAACCATTTAAAAATTGTTTTAAAAGGCAATGATGGTGGATATAAACATGTATGTCATATAATTAATGTGTTTATTATACATGTAAATACTTTAAAGTCTTTTTTCATGCGTAGTACCTCGCGAGACAAGTTCGGTAAGGGACATTAGTAGATTTCATTGTGTTTTCGTGGGGGACAGCATGTCTGCATTCCTTTTTTTAATCTGTCTAAAATTTAATGGAATGTTCTTATTATTTTGGTTTTATAAATCATATTCCACAATGTAAATTATATATACACCTGCAGGCAACCATAATATATACCCTATTTGTGGAATGCTAGCATTGTATTTTTTTGTTGGTTAAGTTAGTTCAGTTTCAGTTAGTTCCTAACCAAACCAAATGTGATTGACTTTTTTGGTTGGTATATATGTGTGTAAGTATGTATGTATATATTGAGAAGCGATTTGGATTGGTGCAGGGGTCATCATCAATGGGGAACCAACAAGAAGCAGAATGGTTGAAGTACTCAACGTTTTGGCCAGCCCCTGACTCTTCTGACAACCAAGATCATCATGGGTAATTGTGCCATTTTCCAGTCTGATGATCTTGTCGACCCACATCACGAAAAACTGTTACTATCATACCTATCATGATGCTCATCGTCATCATCATCATGACATCTCCATATGGAAAGTGGTGCATAGTTTGATCTTGGACCAATCAAGTTATATATGCATGATTTTGCAATGGTGGAGGGTTTTTAAGCAGCACCAAAGATCAAGTGCCTTTTTGTTATATAGTTCAAAAGGATTTTGATATATATATAAAAAAAAGGAAAAAAAGGAAAGAAAAAAGCATGAGAGAAAAAGCTGTTATATTCCAAAGAGACTAAGAAGAAGAAAAGCAAGGAAAATTGCATGAAAATCATCAACAGTCCATATAAAATTAGATATAAGTATGTTTATTACATGTTATTTTAAATTCATTTCTTTTGTTGTTTGATTTCTTTGTTTTTGTTAATTAGGATATATGAAATGTATAATTTATTGGTTTTTGTTTGATATATATGTTGGTAAATAATACTAGCTAGTATTATTTGCTTGTTATACCACTTCCCCTATACTTTTTAAATAGTTCATTTTACTTTTGGTAATAATCCGATGCACTGAAACCCAAGTGTCAATTGAAATCTGATACTATACATTTATATATTTACGAAAGGCCGGTTAGATCGTGGAATCATCTAAAATTAGTTTCAAGTTATATGTTTAGTATATTATGTCAGACCTTTCACTCAATACTATACCATACATGTGTCATGGTCTTAATAGTATTGTTTCGAAGTGTCATAATCTTAATGGTCTAGTAGCATAACCTATAGTTCAGTATCATAAACCTTCAGATTTAGTTTGATTTGTATATTAGTGGCTACTAGTCTACAGTGTTAGGAATTTAATTAGAAGACTTTTAATAAGGTTTAAAATGTTAATAAAGAAGTTATTGTAAATTCAGTGGAATGATGTATAATGTTAAGAAAAGACTTCTACTATGTTGGAAACTAATTAAAATGAATATCTTAAAAACCGTATAAGTAAGAGTACATTTTCATTGTGTGAGTTTTGATTTGTTTGAAACAAGAGAGGAGGGAACTACACCAAGTCAACTAAAAATGAATTCCTGTTCGATTTTTTTGAACTGTGGAATAATGGAATCTGTACCCTATAGAATATAAGAAGTAATATCATCTTACAAAAGCACTTATCTATGTTTATGTTTGGTCTCTTTAGTCTTTAAGTTTGTCCATATAATATGTCTTTATCTATACGTATATGTTTATATTGCATTCCAACCTTCTTGATGCTTTGTTCTCTATATATATATATATATTCCATATTCCACTCGTCTTCTAGCATATTATCAAATGACCGCTATAACGGCATGCCTAACTCATCTTTGGATATTTATATCCAAAATATATAGTGATATTTCAATGTTCACAATTTCAAATTTCTAATTAAGTGCTTATTACATTAACAAAATTTATTTTATAAATTTAGATTAACCTTATTAGTTGACAAAATTATATAGTGAACAAATAGTATGGGATCGATAACAAATTCATGTTGTTTAGCTAACTTAATGTAGAATTTTGGCTGCCGCGAAATTAAGGTAGCAAGTCATCAATATCGATCCAAAAGATTCGGTTAAGTAGTTAATTGGGAGAGGATAAAGCAAAATCAACATGGGGAGAGAGGCCGGAAGATGAGACCTCTCTATTTTTATTTTTTATTTTTCTTTTTTCTTTCTGCCATGGTTAGATTTCGAAACTGGAATAAAGGAATAAACAGACAATATTTACCTTTTTTGCTTATTTCTTTCTTTTTAATAATTTTTTTTCTCTTTCGACAAATGGATTCGATTTCCCATTTCATATTTTGAACTCATATTATATTCCTTGAAATCTTTTTTAACGTCCTAGTATTCAAATTGTATATCATGTTTTGTACTTTTATATACATATAATTATATATTTAAATTGCATTGTCCGTCTTTATATAGACTCCACGAATCAATTTATCTTTCTGTATGCTTGTTTGTTTTTTATGTGGACTCCATCATTACTAGACAAAGTGTTAATTTAGCAAATGATCAAAGGAATCAATTTATATTGTTATTAACAATTTCTGAATTTGAATCGGATGGTGATACATCGACAATCACTAGTATAAATTAGTAGACTATATAATATAAGCCAAGCTAACAAAAAAAAACTAACATGCAATATGGAGTTTTTAATATGTATTGTAAGTTAATTACTAGTTGTTGCCCCACAGAACAAAAAAGAAGAAGAAGAAGAAGAAGAAAATATCTAGTTTTTGAATACAAAAAACACCGGTCGTTTTGTCCAACAGAAGAGTTACATAAGAAATATGCGATTTTCACAAAGAAAATAGTTGTTTCGTTTTAGTACTAATTAAGTATTCAAATTAACTTGATCGTTTCCAACGGAATAATACTACCCAAGAACTAGCAACTAGGCTTCTTAGGAACTGGGCTCATTGAGCCCATTAAAGGCCTACTTGCAATTGAATTACGTATGCATTAATGCATGTCAGCATATGGTTGCCAAAAACGTGATTATCATTTGTCTTTGGGTCTTCCTGTCCGTCAAGGTCTTTAAACTGAAATAAAAATTGAATCGAACTAGAACAACGTTTAGTTTGTGAGTATGTCCTTGCCTAAAAGCCTAAAACCAACTTTATTCTGAATAACAAACAGTTGAACAAAATCAAAGTTTTCGTAAACCCTGATCATGGCCATTTTTGGTACGGATCTCATGCTCTTTTAATGGTTGGTACGTTATTTCGAAAAATAGAAAGACTTATCTATTTAAATCCTGCAAATGACCACAAACTGTTTTCCATTTTTTTTGTCTCCATCCATATCGTATTGAAAACTACTTTCTAGCATATCAATCCTCTTTAAACAGCTCAACTCAAGTTATAAGAAATAGTAGAGCAATTGGTATTTCGAAATACAGAGAAATTTATTTCGTTGTCAATACCATTGTGTTTGTTGTGTTTTTGTTTTATAGTGAATGCTTGGAAATCTAAAAATTTTGTTGTTTAGCTAGATCAAGTAAAGTAATTTATTGCAAGAGTATAAGCTTTCCTCTCAATAATTGCATTGAAAAACATTTGGATTCAATGCAGCTACATATATTAAATAAAATTGTTCAATGGAGACACAAATGCATTTGTGCAATTCCATGTGATGCAGTAAAAAAAAAATCACACTCCCAAAATATCTCTCTCTACAACACAAGTCAACAACACAATATTCACAGTCACAAGCTATATGCCTTTTCTTATTTATAGCTTCATCTAGATTCTGTTCAATTTTTTTTCCATTTATTATTGCATTCTTGATTACTTCTGTCTAAAAGATTCACAATCAATTAGAACTTGTTTAGTAGGTGGAACTTAAAAACCATTATTAGTTAACTTATCAAGAACGGAATCAAACTAGTGCATCCATTCAAATGACAAATGTAACAATTTGTCAAAACATGTGATTCAATATTTTACACTAAAATGCATTGAAATAACAAAGTGGAACAAAAGGAAAAAGAAGAAAAACCCGTGATATGATTCATGCAATCATAAGTTGAACATAAACAGTAAAACTTAACAATACAAAGGCAAATGTGACATAACTACACAAGGAACAAATAAGAACTCTTTTTGATAATCTTGTCCCCTCTCTCATATCATCAATGCTTCTTCAACCACATCCACTCTGTTTTTCATAATCTCACACTCTCTCTCTCTCTCTCTCTCTCTCTCACACACACACACTCACACAAAACTCATTAATCCACTGAAACAATCACTATTCATTCTCTTTCCTTAAGTGTCAAACTCTTGAAAAAACTACTTTGAAGGAAAAAATGTCTAAGAAGAAGAAAGGCAGCAACAACTTTAAGCTTCTCTGTTTCTTCCTGTTTTTGGGTGGTTTGGTTCAGACAGATGCTTCTTTTGGAGTAGGAGGCGGCGTTGGAGTAGGAATCGGCGGCGGCGGCGGTGGCGGTGGCGGTGGTGTTTGGGTTGGCGGTGGATACAACAACGGTGGAAATCGTAATGCTGTTCCAGGA
>Ga0041059_1003241_pt1 | contig 11299 bp, 13 predicted proteins | sample AraColnosormetaG_FD_56232 | JGI IMG/M metagenome (GOLD analysis project Ga0041059, IMG submission 56232) | Arabidopsis roots microbial communities from North Carolina, USA - Col MF nosort | ecosystem: Host-associated > Plants > Roots > Unclassified | place: USA: North Carolina | collected... | reverse complement strand
CAATACAAAAAGTCCATTCGTTCTTAGCAATATAACTCTCAAGGTTTCAGTGAAGTTCTAGCCCTCCTTTCTCATAATCTCAATTACAAATCTCTAGTGTGGATTTCAGAACCCACAGTCATAATATAGTCTCTATTTCACTACTTCATTCCGACTCAATTCTGTCTATAAAACGAAGGTCGCAATTTACGATTATTGTCGAACCTATTTGATACTCGTGATTTTTATGTATATATATACATTGATTGAATAAACTCAATCATTATAAGTTTCTCAAAGCTTTAAATCACACTATTTGAACACAATAATCATATATATATGAAAGGAGGCTAACTCTCTTCCACAACTTGACACATAAGCACATGAGAACTTGCCACCTAGACTTCATAAGTTAAGTAATACATAATTAGTAATTAATTTAACATAACAACTAAAATAGGAGGATATAATTAATCAGAACTTGAACCATCACTCTTTTATATTTTTTTAATTCAATATATCCTCTTTAATGTTGAGATCCACTTAAGTGGCTAAAGTGATCATAAAATCCAAACATGCTACACAGATTCCTTGCAATCTAAATTTTCTAAACTTTTCTAAAATTTCATAGTCTCACAATCTAAACATATAACAAAAAAACAAGAATATATAAAATAAAAACAAAACTAAGAATCTAGAACAACAATAAAAAACAACTCAAGCACATTCGTTTTTCAGATGAACTAATATAGTTGGACTTTTCAAAAACAATTACAAATCATAATTATGTTTCAAAACCGATGCATTCAACTTTACTTTATATGAACAGACATTATATAAAACTGTTGGGAATGTCCTGAAATCAGTTATACTTATTCTAATGAAATAAAGTGGTAATGTCGAGGTTTGACATTTGTATAATATTAGGTGGTTATAATGTTTTGCTAGAGACAGCTTATAATCTATGAGTGAGAACTCATTGCTAATATTATACAAACCTACAAGGTCACACACCTAAGCAAACTGCATCAATGTTTATTATACTATATATGTTATATATGATATATATACATATATTTATGTACATGAATTTCAAAAAGGGAAAAAAAGAGTTATTGGGATTTGGCCCATTATAAATCCTAATTAGTTAGGGTTAAACGGTTGGCTATATATATGATATATTCGAAACTTTTGTAATATATACTTTTGATCATAAAACCCTAAAATAGAGAGATAAATAGTTTATCTGAGTTTTGAGATTAGATCTCAAAGGAACTAGCATTCCAGATCTGATTCAGTTTGTGTGCGTGTGGATACCGGTAGAGGCACAACATTTGGGGTGCTAAAACAACCTCGAAACAATATGATTCATCTTTTCGCTGCAGATTATCCAGGTATATTCAAAACCTATTATCTAGATTTGATTCTTTATTTACACAGTTCCTGGCAATTGAATTCGTTATTAGGATTTATAAATCGTTATAAAGAGGTACAAATTCCTACAAAAATAATTTGTAAATTGTAATACATAAACCCACACGTAATGCAGGTACTCATCTAGTATCATTAATTCTAAATCATTCTTAAGTTTAACATGTTGGTTTAAATACTTGTAAATTTCAAATTGGGAATCTCGATGTAATTCTAAATCATTAACATTTTTGTAAATTTCAAAACAAAGTTATTAAATCAATGTTTTAAGATCTTATACTAATATGGATACTCTAGAATACAGTTATGCTTGTTTTTTAGTGATTGGTATCAATAGTTTTGATCACTAATGCCTAGAATCCAAAAAAACAATTTATGACTTAAACCTTAGATTCACAAAACAATAACAATATGTGACTATATTTGGACTCATTTAATACTTGCAATTTTTTGAAATCGGAAAATCACCTTAGAGAATTGATATATACATACATATAGATGAGTGAACAAAACTCAATCATTATAAGTTTTTCAAAGCTTTAAATCATATTGTTTGAACACAATAATATCATTAATTCTAAATCATTCTTAAGTTTAACATGTTGGGTTAGAAGAAGGATTTCAGTTTTTGTAAATTTCCAAACAAAGTTATCAAATCAATGTTTTAAACTCTTATACTAATAGGGATACTCTAGAGTATAGTTATGCTTGGTTTTTAGTGATTGGTATCAATAGTTTTGATCTGTAATGCCTAGAACCCAAAAAAATAATATGTGACTTAAATCTTAGAGTCACAAGACTAACAATTTGCGACTATATTCGGACTTATTTAATACTCGCTATTTTTTGTATTCGAAAATCACCTTAGAGAATGTTATATATACATATATACTTTGAGTGAATAAAAATCAATCATTATAAGCTTTTAGCTTTAAATCATATTGTTTGAACACAATAATATCATTAATTCCAAATCATTCTTAAATTTAACATTTTGGTTTAGAAGAAGGATTGGATTTTTCAAAAACATTTAAATACAAAGTAATCAAATAAATGTTTTAAACTTTTATACTAATAGGGATACTCTAGAATACAGTTGTGATTGTTTTTAGTGATTGGCATCAATAGTGAGAAGGAAAGTTATCCCATTTGGAGAAGGAAAGCTGTCCCTTTTCCCCTGAGAACCAAATGATCAAGCTTGGGCGGGTTCCTTTGTCGGAGAGTGTTGAAGCAGCTCCTCCTCAAGAAGCTCAAACTAGGCGAGGAAGGTCGCCCCCATATTGGTGGCGGGGTAGCCCCACTCGATATGCTGCAAAAGCAAAGCATAAGGTTACTGCTAGTAAGCGGGTTGAAGTTTCTTCTTCTAAAGCAAAGAGATCCTATGGTCCCCGTGTGGGTAATGAGGATTTGCAGAGAAAATAGGGGAGTGCAAAGGACAAACCCTTGCTTATTAGAGAACCACCTCTCAATAGAGCTCATCACACTTCGCAGTAGCGCAGGCTCTCTTGTGGAGATTTAAACCACAAATCAAGGGGTAACATCTTTCCCCGAACAAGGGAGACTGTATTAGAAGGAAATGCTTCCTTCAGGAAGCGACGTTTTGAAGAAGCTGCCTCGTCAGACCACCAAGGACGGGATTCAAGCAGGGGCAGGTCTACAAAGTCCCGTCAGACTCTAGAATCTAATCTTGTTTCTTCTGCAAAAGCTCTCATTCAATCCCCTCTTGTGGATTCTCAATTGACTATTTCAGAACCTCTTCTAGCCGTAGTTAAGGCTAAGCAAGGTTTTGGTTCTCCAGCCCTAACGAGAGAGCGCCCTTTTCGTCTACAGCTCAATAAAAAGTCTAACGTTGTCACAATGTCAAAAGGAAAGGAGAAAGAAGGAGATTTGGAGCTTTCCGGTGATTCCTCAGATTTTGGAAGTGCAGCAAAAAAGAGTTTAAACTTTGATGTGTTGGTTCCTGCAGCTTCGAATATGTTATCAATTGTCCAAACTCCTTTGCCAGCTCAAAGCCTGATCGATTGCAACCTTAACTCCAATTCTTGGTATGATCAAACGGTTGAAGAAGAGGAAGAAGAAGCTGCAAAACTCAAGGCTTAAGCTGTGGAGATTATTGTTCCAATCCGGAATTCGATTTCGTGTATTCCATCTGTCGAACGATATGTCGCAATTCCCAATTCGATTCCGCTTGTTTTTGATGCATTCGACCCATTGCTTGAATCAACTATGAATGGCCTGCAGTTAGACGACGGTAATGAGAACAGTATGGATTGGGATCTACCTTTGGAAAAGGAGGATGGGGTGGATCTAGAATTGGGAGAGGATGATGAACAAGCTTATCGAGATTCAGAGTATCCCATGGAGGAGGGAGAAGGTGATCCCGCGACGAGAGACTATCTCTTTGAAGAGGTCCCGGAGGATTCGACTACGAGAACGATGATTTATTGGGTGATGAGTATTATGAAAAGGAATCAATTCCGGTGATGGAGGATCGTGAGTCTGAGCCGTTAGTAGTTGCTGATCAAATTGTTGATTCTTCACTCTCTCTTCCTATTGGGCCTAGAGTGTGGAGAAAAAAGGGAAGGCCCACTCAAGGAAGAAGGTGGAACAGAAACTCAAAGGCCCATCTGGGTCATCTGCTTTTATTGGGGCTGCGTCGAAGAAGCTCAGTAAGGCGTCCTCGAAGAAGCGGCCCTCCGACATGAAAACTGGTCCAACCAAAACAAGGAATACCAGAAAAGCTGCAGCAAGCCCGAGTAGTTATGTTTTCCCATCGTCAAAGAACAAGACATCTTTGGTTATTTTGAGTAAGGCGGGATCGTCTGATCTCCCCGATTCCAAGATATGAGGATTCTAGCATGGAACTATCAAGGGGCGGGTGCAGATCTCACAACTCGTCGACTGGAGGAAATGTGTCGTTTGTATTCTCCAGGTTTTCTTTTTTTATCGGAAACTAAAAAAGACCGTATGCATCTTCAGAATATGCAAGTGCCTTTAGGCTTTGATTCTCTCCAGACTGTTGAACCGATTGGTAACAGTGGTGGTCTTGCTCTTTTTTATTCGAAAGACTATCCGGTTAAGTTTGTTTTTCTTAATGATCGGCTTATTGATATTGAAACTATTATTGATGGAAATCGATATTACTTTTGTTATGGCGATCCGGTAGTTCAATACCGTGAATTAGTGTGGGAGCGTTTGACTCGTATTGGTATCGAGCGTTCAGATCCATGGTTTATGATTGGGGATTTTAACGAAATTACCGGAAACCATGAGAAAAAGGGTGGTAAACGTCGATCTGAATCCTCTTTTCTTCCCTTTCGTTGTATGATTGAGGACTGTGGGATGATCGAGATCCCTTCACATGGTAATTTATTCTCATGGGTGGGTCGGCGTAGTTGTAGGGTTGCGGGTCGTAGATTTCGACAACTTATTAAATACATATTAGATAGAGCTTTGGGAAATGAAGAATGGCATACAATTTTTTCCCACACAAATGTGGAGTACTTAAAACTATGGGGTTCCGATCATAGACCCCTCCTAGCTTCGATCCAGAATAGTCCTCATCGGTTTAATAAATCCTTCATCTTTGATAGAAGATGGATTGATAAACCGGGATTCAAACAATCGGTCCTCGAAGGCTGGGCTTTCCCTTCGAATGAAGGTGTTCTTTTTTTACAAAAAGTTAAAAATTGTAGGAGAACTATCTCTATTTGGAAGAAATCAAATTCTACAAATTCTGAAAAGTTGATTGTAGAGCTGCAAGATAAAATTAACTTAGCCCAAGAAGATGAGTCTTTGTCCTCAGAAGATCTTTTAGCTTTAAAATGGCAGTTATGCGACGCTTATAGGGAAGAAGAGATTTTTTGGAAATCGAAGAGCAGGGAATTGTCGTTTAAACTCGGGGATAAGAACACAAAATACTTTCATGCTATTACTAAGCAAAGAAGAGCAAAAAATAAGATTATTGGTTTATTGAACCAAGATGGTTTGTGGGTGGATAAGGAGGTGGATATTGAAAGTCTAGCGGTGGATTATTTTAAATATATTTTTACCTCCTCGGATCCACGAGAATTCCATTCCGTTCTTAGGGATGTGCCAGTTATAATTTCGGAAGCTATGAATCAGAAACATATAAAGGAATTCTCCCCAGAGGAAGTTAGACGAGCTCTGTTTTCGCTTAATCCAGATAAAGCCCCAGGTCCGGATGGGATGACTGCCCTTTTTTATCAACATTTCTGGGACTTGACAGGGCCAGATTTAATCAAATTTGTTCAAGATTTCCATGCCACAGGTTCCTTCGATAAAAAGTTAAATGCGAAAAATATTTGTTTGATTCCGTAAACAAATAGGCCTAGGAAAATGGCGGAATTTCGACCAATAAGTTTGTGTAATGTGGGTTACAAAGTTATTTCCAAGGTACTTAGTGCCCGATTGAAAAAACTTCTTCTGGAATTAATTTCGGAGACTCAATCCGCCTTTGTGTCCGGGAGACTCATAACGGATAATATTCTTATAGCTCAAGAAAATTTTCATGCTCTTCGAACAAACCCGGCATGTAGAAAGAAGTTCATGGCTATAAAGACTGACATGAGTAATGCCTATGATCGTGTCGAATGATCCTTTCTACAAGCTCTTATGGTGAAGATGGGTTTCGCTCAGAAATGGGTAGACTTGATCATTTTTTGTATCTCTTCGGTGTCATATAAAGTCCTTTTAAAAGGTTCCCCGGGAGGATTCATTAAGCCTTCTAGAGGAATTCGACAAGGTGATCCCATTTCACCTTTTCTGTTTATATTATGCACTGAAGCCTTGGTGGCAAATCTTAGAGATGCAGAGTGGCATGGTCGTATTCAAGGTCACCAGATTTCAAGAGCAAGCCCTTCTACCTCGCATCTCTTGTTCGTAAATGATAGTTTATTTTTCTCCAAAGCAGACCCCATCCAAGGTGAGGAAATCATCAAGATTCTCCGCATTTATGGCGAGGCTTCGGGACAACAGTTAAATGCTTCTAAGTCTTCAGTGATGTTTGGACATGATGTTGATAATATTAAGCGAAATGCTATTAAGGCGACTTTGGGAATCCATAAGTACGGGGGCATGGGTTCCTATCTGGGATTACCAGAGAAAATTCATGGATCCAAAGTTCAAGTCTTTTCGTTTGTGAGAGATAGACTTCAAAAATGTCTTAATACTTGGCCAGCTAAATTCTTGTCTAAAGGAGGCAAAAAGGTCCTTATAAAGTCTTGCTCAGGCTCTTCCGACATATGTTATGTCGTGTTTTCTTCTTCCTAAGGCTATACGCTCAAAACTAAGTAGTGCTATTGCTAATTTTTGGTGGAAAACTAATGAAAATAGTAATGGTATTCACTGGGTAGGGTAGGATAAGTTGTGTACCCCACACTTTGAAGGCGGCTTGGGTTTTATAACACTAGAATAATTTAATCTTGCTTTACTAGCAAAACAATTATGGCGCCTTATTAGATATCCAAACTCCCTTCTGAGTAGGGTTTTGAGAGGCAGATATTTCTGTTTTAGTGATCCTCTGCATATAGGATCTTCTAATCGTCCCTCTTTTGGATGGAGAAGTATTATGGGTTCTAAACCGTTACTAGTTTTAGGCCTTCGAAGAACAATAGGTTCAGGTATGCTGACCCGAGTTTGGGAAGATCCGTGGATCCCCACAATTCCAGCAAGACCTGCCAAGAGTGTCATTGACATAAGAGACCCTCATCTCTATGTTAATGACCTAATTGATCAATCCACACAGATGTGGAAATTGGATCGCCTTCAGGCTTTGATAGATCTCGTTGATACTTCGCTCATTTTAGGGATTTGACCAAGCCGTACCTACTTGAGTGATGGATTTAGTTGGTCGTATACTAAATCAGGTAACTATACTGTTAAATCAGGCTATTGGGTCGCGCAAAATTTATCTTGCCCTACTTGTGACCCCCCTTTTCAGGGACCAGGTTTTTTGGCACTTCAGGCACAAGTATGGAAGCTAAAACTTACGCGGAAGCTTATGCATTTCGCGTGGCAATGTATCTTTGGTTATCTTGCCACTTGCCAAAGATAGACTTATTGTCATATGGGAACAAATAAAAGATGTCCCCGTTGTGGAGAAGCAGATGAGACAATTAACCATCTTCTTTTCCATTGTCCACCCTCGAAACAAATTTGAGCATTATCGCCTATTCCTTGCTCAGGGAATGTCTTCCCTAGAAATTCCCTCTTCTATAATTTCGATTTTCTCTTTTGGCGTGGCTGAGAATTTGGAATAGGAGAAGAGGTGCTAGAACTCTTTCCATGGATACTTTGATATATCTAGAAAAGTATGAACCGTTTTGTTTTTGAAAACATAAGGGAACCTCCTCCTGAAACTTTAGCTTTGGCACTTCAAGAGGCAGCTGTTTGGAAACAAGCATCTCAAAAAGAAGATGATCCCATTCGTCCTACCCCGTTCGTAGGTTCTTCTCAACTCCCTCCCTCTTTGCTGTCTGAATGTCAACTTGATGCTTCCTGGCATGTAGATGACACTATGAGCAAGCATGGTTGGGTCCTTGTTCGTCAAGACTTGGTCATCCAGCTTGGACAGAGGAGCACTCGTCGAAGTTTATCACCGCTTCATGCGGAGTTTGACTCCCTGTTATGGGCAATGGAATGCATGATCTCTATTGGTGATACTTCTAGTAATTTTGCTTCGGATTGCTTGGATTTGATTGGTATCCTTGATAACCAAGACAATTGGCCGACTTTTCCTGCAGAATTGGCTTCTTTTGGTTCTTTAGTTTGTTTTTTTCCTTCTTTTCTGATTAGATTTCTTCCTCGTAGTTCTAATACTCGAGCAGATTGTTTAGCTAAGAAAGCTCGGACTCGTAATAGCTTTTTTCCCATGTAAGCAAATCGGTTCCTGAATGGCTCTCTCTAGCTGAGAGTCTCTTTCCGATAACTTAATATAAATGGTGTTTAATGAAAAATAAAAACTAATAGGGATACTCTAGAATACAGTTATGATTGTTTTTAGTGATTGGTATCGATAGTTTTGATCTGTAATGCCTAGAATTTTTGAAAAAAAAAAACAATTTGTGACTTAAACGTAACAGTCATAAGAAAGTAACAATTTGCCACTATATTCAGACTCATTTGATACTCGCGATCTTTGGATGGTGAATTTTGGGCTTTTATTTTGGGCGGTGAGTTTTGCCCCTTTTTATATATGTATTTTTAATGGATTTGGGCTTTGGTTTGGACAGTGAATTTTGCCTCCAATTTTGTTTTTGTTGTGACTCGTTTGCGACCGATTAAGGACTCCTCCGTATTAATTACTATGTAAACACTTAGTCGATTTTTCATTATGCGGGACTTCTCTTTCTGGATTTTGGGTTTTACTCTCAAAACCTCTGAACTCTCTTCTCTTCTCAAATCGATTTCTCTCGTCAATCTCTCCTCCGTCTCTTCTGAATCTCTCCTCAATCTCTTCTCAATATCGCCTCGATCTAATGGTACTAAAGGGAAATTCTACACGAGGTCGCAGTGGCAAATCTCAATCAGGTTCGAGGGTCTTCACTAGTCCGGATACGAAGCCAAGTGCTAGTAGGACTTAGAGGGTGAATCGTCCGAATCCTCTGAAACCAACCATTGGTAGGCGTAAAAGGCATATCCTTTGAATCCAAGCAGAGGCTTGAGTCCAAATCCTCCGGATCCAGCGCTGGTTTGATTAACCCTCCATTGAATCCAAGTGTGAGTCGGACTATGAATAATAGTCGCGGAGGTGGAAGCAGAGGAGGAATGAGTGGTATCGGAGTGTCTTCTCACTCCTCTAGTCCATCAGAGACACAATCTATGACCCAATCACATAGAAGTCTTCCATCCCAGTACCAGTAGAGGACACAACCTCTTCCTGCTCCTCAACCACCGTCTCATGTTATTCAATTAGGATAATTCTTTAGATCCTAATTTGATTAGGATAAACTCGATTATATTATGTTCTATTCTGATTAGATCTATAAATTTAATAAGATTAACTTTCTAGATAACTAATAATTTTAATTTGATTAAGATTAATTAAATTATTTATAATTCAATTAGATATATATTGGATATATATTAGTTATATTTTATTTATATTGGATATAATTTTTTAAATATAAACTAGAGTTATAAAATTAATTCCTCAACTAATATCAAGTAAATTGATGTCTTCCCTGATTTTATCAACTGTTAAAACTTAAATTTTTGTATGGCGGGTCTGCCAAAGCAGCGGTCTGCAATTGTTTAAGATTGAGACACATAGTAACGGTTACTATATAAAATAAAATTGGTTTACTTGACTAAGCTATCAAAACGGTTTGGGGCTTAGAGACATAAGATTGTATAAGATATTAGATGTCATCCACAACCAAGAATTATATTGGATATAATTAGCAAGAAGTTGCTTACCTAAATAACTAGATATTCAGGGGTGGAGCCAAAGCTCACTTGGATTCTAGTGAAATATGGATCTTGGATCATTGTACTCATTAGAGAATATTTGTTTTGAGTATAGTGTTAGTTTTCTTAATTGTTAAGAATTCTAAACTTATGAACATCATATTAATTTCTGCTTTTCTTTTTCGATAGTTATGTCAAACCCTCAAAGTTCCTATTCAGTTCGAGATGTCCTTAAGAAGGACAAATTGAATGGATCAAACCCTCCTGAATTCTTGGAAGATCTGGAGAAGAAGAAAACATTCAAGATTTCTTCTTCGGGTATCTATGTTATAGATGTAAATGTTACTACTTCTGGTTTTACTCCTTGGGTATTGGATACCGGTTGTAGTGCTCACATTTGTGTAAATGTGCATGGCCTAAACAACAGTAGAACTTTGGAGGAAGGACAAGTGGACCTACGTGTGACTAATGGAGAAAAAGTCTCTGCATTGGCCGTGGGAACATATTCGTTGTCTTTGCCTTCAGGCATGGTTTTGGAGGTTAAGAACTGCTACTATGTTCTTGCAATAAACAAGAATATCATCTCCGTTTCATGTTTGGACATGGAAGGTCATCACTTTTCGAGATGATACGTTTTATGGTAGCGCTCCATTAGAGAATGGGCTCTATGTTCTAAACCAAAGCATGCCAATTTATAACATTCATACCAAGAGATTTAAGTCTAATGGCTTGAATCCAACGTTTTTCTGGCATTGTCGTTTGGGCCATATAAACGAGAAACGCATTCAAAAGCTTCATAGTGATGGAATTTTAAACTCATTTGATTATGAATCTTATGAGACATATGAATCTTGTTTGTTGGGAAAAAATGACTAAAGCCCCATTTACCGGACAAAGTGAGAGGGCTAGTGACTTATTGGGCTTTATACATACAGATGTACTGTATGTGGGCCAACGAGTACAAATGCTAGAGGAAACTATCAGTATTTCATTACATTTACTAATGACTTTAGTAGATATGGTTATGTTTATGTAATGAAACATAAATCGGAATCCTTTGAAAAGTTCAAGGAGTTCCAGAATGAAGTACAAAATCAACTTGGGAAATCAATTAAAGTTCTTCGATCAGATCAAGGAGGAGAATATTTGAGCCAAGTTTTTAGTGATCATCTCAGAGAGTGTGGAATTGTTTCACAGCTCACTCCTCCAGGAATACCACAATGGAATGGTGTATCTGAAAGGAGAAATCAAACTTTATTGGATATGGTTCGATCGATGATGAATCACACAGATCTTCCATCATCCTTTTGGGGATATGCTTTAGAAATATCTGCGTTTATGCTCAACAGATGTCCATAAAAATCAGTTGAGAAGACACCATATGAGATATGGACTGGAAAGGTTCCTAATTTGTCTTTTCTGAAAATTTGGGGTTGTGAAGCTTATGTCAAACGATTGA
>Ga0041059_1003240_pt1 | contig 11300 bp, 6 predicted proteins | sample AraColnosormetaG_FD_56232 | JGI IMG/M metagenome (GOLD analysis project Ga0041059, IMG submission 56232) | Arabidopsis roots microbial communities from North Carolina, USA - Col MF nosort | ecosystem: Host-associated > Plants > Roots > Unclassified | place: USA: North Carolina | collected 2013-09-02 | reverse complement strand
ATATATATATATATATATATATATATAAATTTGGATTTGTCCAATATAATACAGATCAAAATAATTAAAAAAAAAAAAATCTTTGATCCTTGCAAATGAAAGTTTTGCAATATGTTTAGTTTAAAAACTATTTAACCTGTTAAAAACTAATTCTCTTTTTCTTTCTTTTTCAATTAGAAATAAACTCATTAAATCCAAGAAAAAAATTATTTTTGTAATTTTTGAATTGTTCAATAAGAATCCAAATTTTAGGCGCTAAAATCAACATTGAATCTTAAAGGTGTGATTGGTGGGAAGTGAGAACTAAAAAAAAAATAGAAAATGAAAAACTGAAAAAGTTAAGAAAAAAATAGAAAAGTGGTCCAAAAATTTCAACTAATAAAAGATAGAAAGAAAAATTGTCTTACTTTATCCTTTTTAAGAGAAATTTAGCTTGAATACTTGTTTTCCATGTACTTTAAATGGCTAAAAATGAATTTGGTAGAAATTGGTTTCATCCATTTTAGTTTAGGCTAACAACAATGCAATATATTCTCAACCTTAATCTCTTGCGTGTGAGGACAATATATTTTAGTTTACGCTAACAACAAGACAATATATTCTCAACCTTAATCTCTCGTGTGTGAAGACAAGACATAGCCATTATTATTCTAGTACTAAATAAGACAATATATGCCTAATAAATAGAAAACCCGTAGGTGTTTTTTGGAGTAAAAAAACATTAAGTGAAATTTGTAAAACTAACCAACAAATAAATTATAATTAAGAAACAAAAGAGGTATGATATTCTGTGTATAAACTACAATATAAACTAAAATACCCTTATTTTTTCTTGTTTTTTAGTCATTACTCTAGTACACTATAATTACCATCACCACCATGCGCTGCAACCATCACCATCATCGCAATTCGCAACCACCATCGCCATGTCGTCACCAGCACTACCACTGCAACTGTCGCCACCATACCAACAACCATAGCGCTGTCACTACTACAACCATCACCATCATCACCACCGAAACTGCTACACCACCGCAACCACCTTAATCACGATCATTATTACCATATTGCTACTACCCCGACCACCGTAACCATCACCACCGCAATCACCATCACCACTATCAAAACAACCAGCACGTCGTTACCACTACCACCACCATCGTCAGTCCGTCACCACCACTATCACCAATTTTTGAATAGTTAATAACTTTTTCTTTTTTTTTTATCTAGAACACTTTGTCCTATACTATTTATTCTATTCTATATACCGTTTTTCATTTGAAAATATACATCATTTTCAATTTTTGAGTTTATACAAGTTTTACACATATAATTATGGTTTGGGTATAAGTTTTTTTGGTTTAGCATTTAGTATATTAAATTAAAATTGATTTATGAATGAGTTATGAAAAATAGTACAATATATTCTTGTTCTATTCCTATACATCCTAAATAGTACAACATATTTTTACTTACACATACTATTCACCATTTCACAAATTTACATCTAATTTTAAAATTTTAAACTATGCAATATGTAGAAAAATATGGTTTTTGTGCAAAAAATCCTACAATACAATTTTTTTTTAACCCTTCAATTAAAAAAAAATGCAGGTCAATACTACCAACTTGAAAAGTGAGCCGCAATATAAACTACGTCGTTTTGGATATTTTAAAATAAAAAGGAATGTTTCAAGAGTGTTTTGAACTCAGGACCTCTAGAAGATATAAAACCTTACCTAACCAATTGTGCCACATAAAATTTATAAACTCTTAACAATAAATAAATATATATATATATATATATATATAGACAGCCTTTATGTTCAACCTGACCAATGCAACCAACGATCTCATCAGAATCACGCCCCTACATATCGCATGATTCAATTTTGTAGGCTCTACAACCTTCCATTGAGATGGCAAACCGCCATTGGTTGTTTAAAATCTTATGTAGACGCTCTAGAAGAAAATAGTCTCGACTTTTTTTTTTTTTTAAAAGAGCAGTTATGTATTTGAGAATGTGCCGGAGAAAAAAAACAATACTATTATATATCAGAATTGAATAATACATATGATAAATCATATATATAATGGATAAGGCTAATGTGAGTGTATAAGTCTCCAATGCTTCAAGCTGATTGTACCACCAAATCTTTTTCAAAAAACTAAAAATTAAAAATTAAAAATAATTAAAATTTTCAAAAAATCAGAATTTAGGCAGAACAAATTGCAATAAAGTTTTTATTTCTTGTTTCTACAAATTAAAATATTTCTGGACGTATTTTTTAATCTTAAGAAGATAGGTTTCTTTAATTAATTTTTTATTCTTTATTTTAATTTTTGGAATTGAACAGAAGCTGATGAAGTGAATGATAACGGATCCACCCAGCCGGACCCAAATAGCCCCAAAAGCCCTTAATTCATAGCTAACTTAACCCATTCCTCAAGAAAACAAAATTACTTTAAAACAGAAAAAAAGTTGATAAATTGCTTCAGTGTCAAATTCTGAGATCTGTAAAAGATGAGCGACGGAGACGACGCTGCTAGACGCCGTACCGCGGCGGTGACTGATTACCGGAAGAAGCTCCTTCATCACAAGGAGCTCGAATCCCGTGTCCGAACAGGTTCGATTTCAAAATCTTCCTCATTCTCCTCTTTCGTTTTCTGGGTTTAGTTTGTGGGTCAAAATCGAATCTAGGGTTTTTTCCTACTCTTCGTTCCCATTAGAAATCTCGAGACTTTACTTCAATTAGTGACGCGATTTTAGGGGTTTTGGAGTTTCGAATTGAATTGGTTCCACCGTTTGTTTCACTTGATTAGTCAATTTTGAAGTCGATCTCAAGCTTAATTTCACTTGTTATAGTTCTTATAAACTGGGTCTTGTGGTTATATGCAGCTAGGGAGAATTTAAGAGCAGCTAAGAAGGAATTCAACAAAACTGAGGATGATTTGAAGTCTCTTCAAAGCGTTGGCCAGATTATTGGAGAAGTACTACGTCCTCTTGATAACGAGCGATGTAATTTTCTATCTTGCTACCTTATGTTTTTGATTGAATACTACACTTTGTGTTTTCTATCATCTAAAGGTGGAATTTTTTCTTCTTCTTTTTAGTGATTGTTAAGGCAAGTAGTGGCCCTCGTTATGTGGTGGGTTGTCGTAGCAAGGTGGACAAGGAAAAGCTTACTTCTGGAACTCGAGTTGTCCTGGATATGACTACGCTGACAATTATGCGAGCCCTTCCTCGTGAAGTATGCTTGATTTCAGTATTTTTGCTTTTTTTTTTTGTAGCTGCTTAGTGTATTTGTACTGGTTTTAATTCGATGGTATGTGTTGGTAGGTTGATCCTGTTGTTTATAACATGTTGCATGAAGATCCAGGCAACATTAGTTACTCAGCTGTGGGTGGTTTAGGTGATCAGATCAGAGAACTTAGGGAATCTATTGAGCTGCCTCTCATGAATCCTGAACTTTTCCTTAGAGTTGGGATTAAACCTCCTAAGGTACTTGATCTCTCTCCAGTCCTTTCTTTTGTTTTCACAAACTATCTCATGATTCACTTTTTATGTTTCCCTGTGCCGTGGTTACCTGCATGAATGGCTAAAAAGAGTTGAAACGCACTTCAATTTCCATAATGCTAATTTTCATTTCTCTCATTCCAGGGTGTCCTTCTGTATGGACCTCCGGGTACTGGAAAAACTCTACTAGCTAGGGCTATTGCCAGCAATATCGACGCCAACTTCTTGAAGGTTTGATTTTGTTGTTGAAGGTTTGGTTTGGTGTTCTTTTTATTATACCTTGTCTGTGCTAAATAAGCTCTTTTTTTACCTTTATGTTTAGGTTGTATCTAGTGCAATCATAGACAAATACATTGGAGAAAGTGCTAGGTTGATTCGAGAAATGTTTAACTATGCTCGTGAACATCAGGTAGAATACCATCTCTTTCCTCTTGTCTTATACCTTGATATGCTTTATATTGAAGTTCATGAATTGTCTCTTAACACTCCTTCTTGGGGGCTAGCCTTGTATCATTTTCATGGATGAAATCGATGCTATTGGTGGACGCCGTTTTAGTGAAGGAACTAGTGCTGATCGTGAAATTCAAAGAACACTTATGGAGTTACTTAACCAGCTTGATGGGTTTGACCAACTTGGAAAGGTATGACCTATAGTTTTAGAATAGTACTCGTGCATAAAACTGAGTGGTTACGGTGTGAAACTTGCTTGTTGGGGATAACTTAGTTCAAGGTAGTTTTGTTTTATAACTCATGTTTCAAGTGGTTACTTTCATTGTTAAATTTATCTGTTTCCCAAAATTATTTGTACAATGGAATATCTTCTGATACTTGGGAGATAATACTATTAGGTGAAAATGATAATGGCCACCAACAGGCCGGATGTTCTTGATCCAGCACTTCTCCGTCCGGGTAGGTTAGATAGAAAGATCGAGATCCCGTTGCCAAATGAACAATCAAGAATGGAAATCCTCAAGATCCACGCATCTGGCATTGCCAAGCATGGAGAAATAGACTATGAGGCTATCGTGAAACTTGGAGAGGTTTGTTTGTTTTTCTTAAATGTCACTGCGTTGTAGTTTTTGCCTTTGTTATATATTATAGATCCCACTGATTGTTCCATTCAATCAACATCCTTAGGGTTTCAATGGTGCCGATCTGCGTAACATATGCACTGAAGCTGGAATGTTCGCAATCAGAGCAGAGCGTGACTATGTAATACATGAAGACTTCATGAAGGTAGAAACAAAAATAAATACTCCGCATGTTTACATATTTTTTTGTACCCAAACTTTTCTGCTTATCAAATTGTCTGTTGTACAGGCTGTGAGAAAGCTGAGCGAGGCCAAGAAGCTTGAGTCGAGCTCTCACTATAACGCGGATTTTGGGAAAGAGTAAGAAAAGAATAAGCTCAGAGAAGAAGAGAGGGCCTAAAGGGCAGTGAAAAACTCTGTTATTCACTTTGAAAAAACAAGCTGATGATTCTGTTTCAGTTTCTCAATGTTTTGTTTTGAGGTTCTAGTAAACACAAAAATTCTTGTTTTAGTAATGACAACTATTTTCTGTTTGTCCTATATTTTTTTATTTTATTTTCTGATCAAACATGCATCCTGTATATCTAAAATGTCAGAAAACTCAAGTGTCGTAATCACAAATCTTAGCAATGATTTTTCATATAAAAAATGTTACAAAAATCAATTATTAATTTATAATATTAGTGGGACCATATTTTTATATAAGATTTTTTAAAAAAATTATTATCTTATTATTTTATCGATTTTAGTTAATTTTTATATTTGTCCGATCTGGAACTAGCAAAATTTATTAATTTTTCTTGTTTATTAATTTATAAAATTTATACTGTATTCCTATCAATAACGATGAGTGCTACAAATGTGTGAAATGCGATTCAGATCTTCACAAAGTATTTGCTAGCCTTCCTTGCAAAAAATATTTACTGCACAACTATAAACTCATTCTACAACTTCTGTGAGCTAATCATATCCTATTACGAATGATCAATATAACTTTTACGACTAAGTAATCATTTCTATAGCTTTTTATGGTGAACGATTTTGTCGACGACTTTATAACTGTCAGTTCTATATGTACCACAAAGATTAACAATAGATGGTTCTACATGCTGATGGTAGACAATTTTACTCTTTTGAAAAATGAACCATAATGAACGTTAATTTTTGTCTTAATCTATTGACAAACGTAAAAGCATCCTCAACGGTGAGGCTCTCTGAAATGATCATTGGATTAATAGAAAATATTAATTTTATGATTTTCTTATTTAATTAAATTTATAATAATTAATTGAATTCCATCAATAGATCAAAACATGGTGAATCATCAAGAGACTCAAACATCCATCCTTTCACTGGACCTGCTTTTGCAACAAATACACCTCGTCTGGTTGAAATTGGTGAATCATCAAGGCAAAGTGAGAATACAGTGTCTGAGCACTTGATGGAAAAAGGGGATTCATCTAAGAGAAAGAATATGGCTGGTCCTAGGAATGAAGAAACTGTTAGGCAACACAAGCATCAAGATAAAGATCAAATGATAGGAGGTATTCTGAAACCTCCTAAAAAACGTTAACACTCTGCTAATTCTGTCAAAGTTTTTGTTTAGGCTGCAATGGAGGCAGCTTAAGGCGTATTGGTTTTTTGATTTAGGCTGCTTTGGTAACTAGTTTAGTTCGGCAGCTGTTGCTTTGAATAACTATGCGGATATGGTCATGTATTAATTTCTGGTTATGGCATATCTGCTATAGTTTCGTTTGCTTTGAGTTCAAGTGGAGACAGCAGCTCCTGGGTTGCAGAACGATGAGGATAGGGTCATTTTAAGACTTTTTGGTAATGACTTATCTGTTGTTGGTTCTGTTTAAACATGGAGTTCTTGTTGTTTTAGTTTCAATTCCATGTTGTAGTTTTCTGAATGTTGTCTTATGCTGTAGTGGAAGTTCCACTTTGTAACTTTTACAAAACTGGTTTGAATAAAAGGCAACTTATGAGAAAAAAAAAAAAAGATCAAAACATGTGGTAAGTGAAGTCTTAAAAAGTAAAGACACGGCTCTTAAACGAGAGGTTTAAAGTCGGTTGTTTCACGAGTGGGTCTCTCTCCATTTTTTTTTTTATTGTTTCAATTTTTCGAATTTGTGTGAGAGTTTTCTGTTGGAAATGGTCTGAGACATTTTTTTATTATTATTTTATTAATAAAATAGATAAATGACCATAAATAAAAATAAGAAAAAAATATTTGGATTGAATCAGCTTTTGTATATCTCTAACTAAGCTAAGTAGACTTTTTGTTTGACTTTGGCTTCTTAAAAAGTTTATATCTCATCATCCCGAAAATTTTATAGAACCAAAAGATGCTCACGAGTTGTAATCCTGATCCCATTGCCTGTAAAAAATAAGTCCACATATCATTAAAGTATCATATTCAAATTGAAAATTATGATATACTGAGAGATTAATCGACATAATATATATACTTTAGATGATAAAATCTATATTTTGGTTTGGAGAACAATACTTTTGTGTTACAAAAAAATTCACATATTAACAAAACAAATGGAGAAATTGATGAAATCAAAATATGTAACTAATGTAAAACCAAAGCAAAATTAACATATTATAAAATATGAAGATATCTTGTTGACGAAAATAATATAAACACAATTTCTTGGTAGTTGGGAAAGATGAATGAATAAATAAATACCTTGATGAAGATGGGATTATCAGCTGATAGACTGACGTAAACGAGGAAAGGTCCACACACAATTCTCGCCAATGTGAATATAGTGGCAAAACACACCTATCAATATCATCAGTTAATATAAAGCATGTCGGTGCTTAAGTTTTTAGAAGCTTCCTTCATACAATAAAATAGATTTAACTTTGACTTAATGAAATATTATAAATAAATCTAGAGAAGTAGATTTGGGTTTTACAGGAAGACCTAAACTAATAAATCTTCAACGTCAATTTTTTTTCTTTTTCTTTAATAAAGTGTGAAATTTATAGATCGAAAGATAGGTCTATGTACAAGGTAAAATGTCATAATCTAAAACAGGTATCTAAGCTATTAGAAGCAAAAACAGAACATAACTTAGGGATAATGCAGGTGTGACCATCTCTCCATTAAACAAAACGTCAAAAAAATTTAACAATTGCAATTGAAAGTTGCCATTCAATGGAATTAAAACCATAACGACCATAGACTTTTTTTTTCTTCATATCCAACGGTGGTCCCGGTTTTATACTATCCAACTACATAATAAGTATAGCCGTCATCGAACTAGTGACCTAGTGTAGACAGTTTAAGTCAAAAATACTCGATGATTGTGCATTATTCCATTTTCTAAAAGAATATACAATCGTTCTGTTTGCATTTAACTAGGAGTTGATGATGGAGTAAAGACTACATTAACATGTTTTAATATCTATCCATTTAAAACTTGTTTAGATCACACAAAAAGATGATATATGTATACTCACATCGGCAGCTAGATTGAGTTTGGTGTCTTTGTATCCAATCTCTTTGAGAATCTCCCTAAGGTGGAAAAAAGGACTTGATATCTCTGCTACCCACAGTGTAGCCACGATCTCAGATCCAGACTTCGAAACAATAAATGATACCAAAACTTAGTAACCACAAACTCTCATATATCTTCTAATAGTAATCATTGATTTCGAGACAAAAACAATAAAAATACCTTTTGGTATGCAAGTCCAGCTATAAAACCAAGAATGCTAACGAAATGATGAACCGCGTTATCAATGCTAAACACTTGATCGAAATGACAACATATTAGATCGTAGATCATGTACGACAACGAAAACGCCATCACGTCCATCTGTTGTGTGTTTTGTTTTATCACCAGTTTGGTTACAATGTGCAAAAAGAGTGATTATATATAGTTAAGTGAAGTGATGATGTGATTAATAAGAACCTGTTTATGAGATGGCTTAGAAGCAAGGGGACAAACAGGGCAAGACAAATCTTGAACAGAGAGTGTTGCTAAAGTGACAGCGATAGTCGCGTGAGCCGTGGAGAGAAGACGGTTGCTGAAGCTGAATGAGTAGCTTGAGAAGATTCTCCGGGTGAGAATGAAGGCCACACCCCATGAGATGACTCCAAATACTATTATCTTAATTGCTCTTACTTGTTCTTCCTCCATATGATCACTTGATCTCCTTTTTTCGCAAGCCAAGGCAAAATTTTGTTGTGATGACAAGAGAGATGGAGAGGAATAAAAACATTTCAGTGATGTTAGTAGACCGACATTATTGGTGGTATGTTAGTTGGGAATTTTGGGATTCAATGGTGTGGATCCCATACACATTAATGTTTCTGTTAAAAATTGACCTATAAAGATTTGATCCAAAGATTTTGGAATTATTTCGTCTAGCTCTAATCACCCAAGTTATTTCCTTTAAATGGTGATCATTTTTTTTGTTTCTTAGAGTATCTTAAGTTTTGTCCGAAAAAAAGAAAAAGAAAAAAGTATCGTAAGCAAGAAAAAGAAAAAAGTACCGTAAGCAGTAGACATTATGGGACGATTGGTAAGGGTGACTGTAAAGACTTTAACTTTAAAAATAGTAACTGTAGAAAGTTTGGCTGCAGAGACTTTGAATTTTAAAATCTGATCGGTAACAAAAGCTTTAAAAACTGTTACTGTTATTTATTTATATTTATTACTATTAAATATAAATGATATCAAAATTTAATTATGTTGTAACATAGTGACAAAACAAATATTTTATTAATAGTAAAAAAAATTAAAATACAAAATTTCTTAAATAAATATTCATAACAAACAAAATGCAAATCTATTACTCATTCATTTAAAATTTTAATAACCAAAATTTGCATTAAGAAGTGGGATAAAGTGAGAAAAATTATGGAGCTTCAGGATTATTATGATAAATGTTGTTTTGCTTCGTCAAATTATCCAAACGATTTTTCCCTTGTTTCGAACATAAATTACTTCCAAAATTATTATTAGTATTCTGAAGAATTCTTTCTTTTTGAATAGCACTTAAACCTTTTTTTGTTATTATTCAAATTTTAAATGACCAACATGAACCTTATATTGTTTTTGAAAAATGTTAATTATGTAAACTCTCTTACACTTACATTAATGTTGATGATGAAAATAAAATAATTATTAGTAAAACAGATCTTAAAAGAAAGAGAAAAAACTAATAATAATTAATTTAAGAAAAATGATTTGTGAAAAAAATAAATATAAACTTGTGGAGATTTTTAAATTATCATGGGGAAAAGAAAAAAGAAAGTTTTTAATTTTATTTTGTTTGAAAGCCATGTATTCCAGACTTTACAAAAAAGAAAAGAAAATAAAGAACATACAAAAAACTTAAGGCTATAAGAACTCATTGAAAAACTAAAGTAAAAAAAGCATGATTGGCAAAAATAAAACTTTGAAGACTTTAGAATACTCTCAAACCCTTGAAAGTTCTTGCCAATCACTCCTATGTGTTTATTACATATGGAGTGTGTAAAGAGACTAACGACCAACAACTAACGACCTCAAGACAAAAGCACTGCATATATGTCTTTTCTATAAAATAAGTTGAGGTCAACTAACTGTATTTTTATAAAAGTCGCTATAAGAAATTTGAATTTGTTTTTTTAGGTCGACGGAATTTACTTACTTCCAATTAGATTCTCAATCAAAAGCGGTTTAGAAATATTAAAAATTGACTATACAGTTATTCAAAATATCAAGTTATATTCGTTTTATCTTGTCGTATTGATCCACAACAAACCAAATAATATATTGGGTGAATTAAATTTCACTGCTCAGACGAATGCGAAATTAGGAAAGTATGAGTGATGATTTCATATTTAGTTCTCTCTCCTCCCGACAACAAATTCTGACATATTTGCCCCTACTCAGCAGAGATATTGTTGGATACGTAATGATTGTGCAACATTTAATGCCCCTGAAAAAATTATTGCTAATGTTTCTTACATGGAAATATATCCTTAACATAACTTCAACCCAAGTTGTTAGTGGGTAAGACATGTATATGAATTAGTATAAAAAGAATAATGATACAGTTTAGGATGAACTAAATGTGGCAATAATGTAACCGCTACAGAGCAGTTGGAGTCGCCGAAGCAGGACACAAGTATGAAGATAATTAGGTTAGTCGATAATAAGTTATTTGATATGGTATCATAGATTATATTAGAAGATAGTTGATAGAAGATAAGAATAAATAAGACTATGCCCAATAGTAGAAGACGATAACCAGATAGCAGATAATAAAGTTAATATAGTTGTAGGGCTTCACCACTCGTAATGAAATGTTGAGTTATTACACGTGTAGTGAGAGTACCGCAAAAATTCGTATACGGTAATAAAGTATCCGATAATAAATCCGTTAGGGGTTAAAACTTCAACACGCGCAATAAAATGTCGAGATATTACACAAAGTAAAACAATATGAAATGTCGAGATAATGAGATAGCAGATATTAGAGTTAATATATTCATAATAGAGTTAATATATTCACCGCTCGCAACACGTGAGACGAATTCTGAACCGCAAAAATTCGTGTACGGTAATAAATTATCTGATAACAAACCAATTAGGAGTTAAAACTTCAAAACATGCAATGAAATGTCGAGATAACGAGATAGCAAATAATAGAGTTTATATAGATATAGGTCCTCTCGCAATGAAATGTCGACTTATTACACGTAGGGAGAGTAAATAAAATGTAGAATTCTGAAGCGCAAT
>Ga0041059_1003239_pt1 | contig 11304 bp, 6 predicted proteins | sample AraColnosormetaG_FD_56232 | JGI IMG/M metagenome (GOLD analysis project Ga0041059, IMG submission 56232) | Arabidopsis roots microbial communities from North Carolina, USA - Col MF nosort | ecosystem: Host-associated > Plants > Roots > Unclassified | place: USA: North Carolina | collected 2013-09-02 | reverse complement strand
TTCTCCCAAACCCTAACGATTCTGCTCATTCTCCTTTTCTCTCTTTTTCTCCTTTATAAAACGAAAAGTGGCTAACTAAAGCCCTAATTTCGAGTTTCCTTATTTTATAGGCACACTCTAGGGTTTCCAATTAACCCAACCAATTAAACCAGATGATTTAAAAACAAACCCTAACCGATTTTTCGGTTCACGGGCGTTACAGTAGAGGACTAGAGAAACATGACGTTTATGATTGGAAATGAAGAGTACCCGCCTTCTCTGCTTTATCTTCCTGCAGTTGTTGAGGCTTTTAAAACTTATCATGATTGTGCATTAGCCAAAACTATTGATATTGGCAGGTAAACCAATGTGCTTGATCCTTCTTTTTGCTTTTATGTGTGAATTCTGACTAAATAGTAAATATGAATGGTTTTATTTGTACACAGATGATTGTGGTTAAATAGCCTGATGACCCAGAGAGTAGTGAATTAGAAGATTTTGATGATTCAATGTGAATTTATTACATAAAGAGATTTTTCTTACAAAAGTTTTAGAGTTTGAACTAGTCATGTCTTAGAAAATCATGGATGAAATTAATATCATGATTGATAATGTCTTCTTCAACCTTTTTCAATGGAAATGTTGTTTTGTGTTCAAAGTATGACAATGTTGATGCTAAACCTATCAACAGCTGAAATCATATATATGAAAGTTGGTCAACTCTCTCCATAGGAGTGACACATCATCATATAAGAAAATGACATGTGTCATTCTACATTAATTAAATTAAAAGATTAGCAAATTAATTGAGAAAAATCATGAGTCTTTTGTTGTGTTAAATTCTTCATTAATCTCACGCTTAAATAAATTTCTAAAAACATTCAATAATTAAAAAAATCATAATAATGTATCAAGTGCTATTTTCATTTTATTCTACTTATGTTATTAAATTTTTTTTATCAATATTCATTAATCCATAATGGCTAAATATTTAATTTTTGTTGTAGTTTAGATGTTTGCTACCTAACCTCATATAAATTTAGTAATTTTAATTGGATAGTTTTTTATTATTACGTTATGTGAATATAATTTATCATATAAACGTTTTCAGTATATTTGTGTGCGTTCTGATAACTTGGTAACATTGATATACAATTTTATAACGTAATAGTCATCTGAGACATTCGACATTCGACATACAAAAAAAATATGAGACTCTATATGGCTAAATGCAAGGAAAAGAATTAAAGTGTTGACTTGAATTACTAGCATATCATGATGTGATTGTGTAGTTGATGACAAGAGAATATATGGAATAAATAATTGTTTGTTACAATTAAATTAGGCAAGTTTTAAAACACATAAGTAATATAACTACATACATTGTATCAATATATCATATACTGTTTTTGTATGTGATCATGATAGTGAAATATTAGAATAATAGATATATAAATATATGTACATATTATAGTAGAATTGATATTTTGAGTTATAGATAAATCTAATCATAAAATATAAGAATTGTATTTAATAGATAGGAATTTATCAAAATGAACATCAAAATCAACACAAAACCATAATCATATTTTTAGGTAATTTTAAAAACAAAAACCCATGCGTAGCATGGGTGTTCATCTAGTTTAAATTAAAAGCTCTAGAATAATAGACGAATAATAGAGAAATTGGTAGATAATTTATTTTATTAAGTATGTTAACTCATACATGTGAAGCATAAGAAGAAAAATATCATGAGAGTCCGCGTTTGTACGAAATTCGACTTGCTTTCAGCCACATTTCTCCATCTAATAGCTTGGCAACAGTAAATTTTGTAGCCGCTTTAGAATCTGTAATAGCTCTAAACCCTGACCACTTTACCTTTTTGTTAGTCATAGCTCCCGGACCCTGTTTTGATATTCGCGGTAGTAGAGAGTTGATACACAAGTTTCTCCTTCCCAAAGAGTCCAACCTGCGGGATAAACTAAAACACCGATGAAAGACTGCATAACCGCGGCTGTTGAAAATATCCTCCAAGGTCGACCAAGATATGTCTTCACAGTTGCCAGATCTAGGTCTGAACTCGTAGTGATATTGCATTTTTAAATCGAGAAGCCCGAGTTATCGTCCATATTGTGCGTGACTGGGCGGTAATGCCATTGCTATGCCCCCTCGTAGGCTGTCTTGCTACAATTAGGCAGATCTGAAAGACCGCGCCGCGTTTTCACAAATAAAATCTACAGTGCTAATAATAAAGCATTCCCTATAAATAGAATGCATCCCTCGACACGACATCGGTAACTTACGGACATATCACCACTCACACTGAAGGCAATAGCTGGTCCTTGTGCTGGTCCGACCGTGTTTCGGAAGCACATGTCTACACCGATGAATCAATCACTCTTAAGGTTCAAAACGTATTTTCAGTATAATTAGGAATGTCTTTAAGAATGTTATAATTTGATATAAAGAAGAGAAAACTATAAACTATTCAAGAAGAGAACATGAATTCTTACCAACAGTTGTGGTGTTGAACGTTCTTTTACCATCGCTAGAGCTTAAATTGTCTGTGATGATGGTTGAATCTTGGGCATCACCGATAAGAGTTAAATTGGATTTTGTATTTCCAATGACAACGATTTTATCATAAACGCCTCTTTTTATATAGATGACGAATCTCTTTTGGCTGTGTTGAGGTGCCGCATTCATTGTGTTGTAATTTCCGGTCCCATCTTTCGCTACCATAACATCGGCAATCTTTTTTAGAACCTGATTTATAAGAAATAGAAGAAATTCTATAAGCAGTAGAAAAAAGGGATAAAATGTTTATCACGATTGTTGACACTAAAAAGGGAGAATTGTTTTTTTATTATTGCTCGATTTCTGGGGCATATTGGGTTTTGGGGTTTAGATTTTTCTTAAATTATAGTGAGCCTTTTGTGATCATGATGCCCATGTATGAACGTTTTATCAGAACATTGGGCTTTAAATTTATTATCTATTGTTTTATCGGCCCATTTAGATTTTTGATATATTTTTGGTTAAGTTTTTACATAGAGATATGATGAATCTTTTGTGATTATGATGCGCAAGTAAGAACTTTTTTTAGCAGAAAATTTAATAGAATGTTTTTAGAGTAATTACCTCTAATAACCACAAACAAATTTAATCATGTTTTTGGGACAAAAATAACTTTTCAAAGTTTTACGTAACTATTGTGGGCTTTCTGTCAGTATGATCATGATGTCCAAGTATGAACGTTTTTATTAGAAAGTTTAATGCAATATTTCTTTATCTTAGTTTTTTTTTTCTTAAATAAACAAAATGGTATTATTATTTTTTTATTCAAAAAATAAACTAGCTTTATAAGAACAAACAATTTTTTCTTGGATTTAATGATTTTATCTAATTGTAAAGAAAGAAAGAGAGAATTAGTTTTCGAAAGGTTAAATAGTTTTTAAACATTAAAATATACTACCTAGTGCAAAAATTTCTTTTGCAAGGAAAAAGAATTCGTTTCTTTTTAATTATTTTGATCTGTATTATATTGGAAAAATCCAGAATAATATATAGATATATATTTATTTATTTATTTTTGTCAAAATCTACTACTCTCTCCACCACGATGGCTCTAGTACGACCATATCTACATATAGATTTTTGCGGCCATTTTGTGAAATAAATCCTGGGGTTAGAACTTTTTTTCAATGAGTGCCACTTGCTTTTAATTATTGATTATTTTCTGACAATAAATTGATTAACAAACGAAAAACATTCCATATATAATCCAATTCCATATATCACGCACATTTCTCCAAAATTTGAACTAGATGTCAGCAGCTATTTAAAACAAAAAATATTTGACAAACCAAAATACAATTCCAATCCCTTAAAAATGAGTAAAACGCACCTAAATACATTTCTTATCAATTCACTAAATCTTATTTCTCCAAAATTTGAACTAGATTTCGGCAACTATGTAAAACAAAAATTTGTTTGACAAACTAAAATACAATTGCAATCCTGTAAAATATTTATTTATAATTATATATTTATATTAGCGGTGTATTGCAGACGTTTTTTACGGGATGGGTTTGGCGAGACGGATTTGGAAGAACGTTACTTAATAACAATTGTAAACTATAAAAAATATATTATAGATAGATATAATTTGCGAACTTTTATATATACTAATTTAAAAAAATAAATTGTCCAAACGGTATACCGCGGGTTAAAATCTAGTACATTAAACATAATTTTTGTCTTTACTATTTTTAGAAAGATACAAACAAAAGCTATCTATAAACAAGAACAGATAAAACAAAGTTACAATCATGTATTGTCTTAGTTAATAAATTTATTTCACTTGCACATGCATAATTGTTTTTTTTTACTATTAAGAAATTTTCATTAGTTTATGTGAAAAGATGACCATAACAACCTTTTAAATAGAAAGTTTTTGAAAATAATACAACCTAATTAAGAATCCTCTTTGTGGATAATTAAACCTAACTTCACTAGATTATAGCTTCAATTCACATTGCACTGAACTATTTAGATTGATCTCAAAATTAAATTTTTTTCCTAACTATTATAGTTTATTGAATACAATAATTTTAAGGATAATTTGATTAAGTTGTTTTGCTTGTATAAAAGAACACCATAGCTCCCTCCTCGTTCTCCAGTTAATATAATTGAAATTCACTAATTAAAGAGAGAAGAAAGAAACAAAAACCTTTCAAAAATATTGGTTAAAGTTTCTGTTTGTTCATCCTAATGATAACAATGGTTATTGGCGTTAGCAAAAAATATTGTGATCGCAAACAGTCATGTCAAAACTTTTTGTTGGAGCTTAAGACAGTTTCCTCGTCACTCTCAAAGATGAGACGCCGTGACTTATTGATCATCGTTTTGAAGAATTCCGTGCGAGGATTGACATGGCTATGATTGGTGTGATGGAAGAGACAAAACAACTTGAGGAGATGGAGAATGATATGCTTGGTGTGAAGGAGGACACAAATCTATTTGAAGAGATGATGGAGTTGGCAAAAGATAGGATGATCCGTTTTAGGAGGAGAAAGCCCTAATCTTGGATCTTACGAAAACGTCCACACTTAGCTTAGTGGCGTTCTTACTAGCTACATCACATGTATCAACGAAATTGGTGAAGGTGCCTATAAACGATGGGTCGAGCCATACCTTGAGGACCTCATTTCTAGGGCAAGAGTAGCTTTGGTCCTTTTTATCTCCATTTCCCCGAGAGACAACACCAAACTTAACCAATGGCCCGTCTTGGTTATCGCACATTAAATCTTTTTAAAAGTTTGATCGGTGGAAAGTGAGAATTATAAAAGGAAGTTAGAAAATGAAAAACTGAAAAGGTTAAGAAAAAGATAGAAAAGTGGTCAAAAATTTTCAGCTAATAAAAGATAGAAAGAAGAATTGTCTTTGTTTTATCCTTTTTAAGAGTAATTTAGTTGAAATACTTGTTTTCCAGTGTACTATAAATGATTAATAAACATATGAATTTTGTAGAAATTGGTTTCATCCATTTTAGTTTAGGCTAACAACAAAACAATATACACTCAACCCTTACTATCTTGCATGTGAGGACCAGACATAGCCATTATTATTCTAGACCAAAGAAGACGATATAGATCTAATAAATAGAAAACCCCTAGGAATTTGTTTTGGATGATTAGAAAATAGTAATTCTATCTACTTATCTAGGAATTATTCCGTTTGACTAAAAAAAACTAGTTTCATCTAAACAAGTCAACCAATCATTTATAGAAGATTCATTTTCTATAGGGATATGGAAAATCACAAATATACAAAGACTTGGGCCAAATGGCCCTTTCGATTTTTTTTAAGGCTTTGCTTTAGCTCTTAAATAATCTGTAAATAAAATTAATTTGACTGCGGAAAGTATTATTTTTGCGGGTTTATATTATTTTAAACTGGTTATAAGTATTAGTCTACTGGTATTTTCTATGGTTAACTAATTCATGACCGCCATGGTTCAATCCTCAGTAGCTTTGATTCAGAAAAAATCCAAGTTTTGTTTGTGAGTATTTCCTTAAATTTACTAAGCATGTAATCAAATAACTTACGGACGCGTGAACTTCAATATTAATAATTACTTATTGTAATTAATAAAACAATAAATAAAATAAAAACTTTAGCAAAATACTAACAAAAATTTTAAGTATTCATGAAATAATTTCAAAGGTTTAGTTAGTCATCTGAAATCTGTATATTCTAAATGGATTAATTAATTATTTTATAAATTTATATACTTGGAGTCTTAAAGATATTTAAGATCTGTCCTAATCACGAGATTGTATTATTAAACACTAATTGAAACAGAGAAAGACATCAAACTCAAACAGTAATACACAATAAAACACAAAGTATACAGTAATACGATCTCAAATCAAAGAATCTTGCTAAGTAACTCAAGCGGGCTTCAGCAATATTCCTCCCTAAATAGGCTTCATCAAATTAAACTGCTCGACTTACTTCGAGTCTCTACTAACTCGAGAACCAACTGACAAAAAAACTGAAAGCAGAAAACATGATTAAAAGAAAATAAAAAAAAGAGAGAGCGATTTGATCTATTTGCCTATATAATTCTTTTTCTCCACCCTTATATAGATTGTACAATCAAAACTGAATCTGATGCATCTTATTATCTATCGATACATGTGAGAATGTTACCGAGATTGTACAATTCATAATAGTATCAATTTGGAAAGTTGTGGATGTTTTAAATGAGAAACTATATGAAATTGAAAACCCTTGGCGCGTGGAAGCAACGCGTTTCCTCTTTTTTTTCTCTCGACGATCAGAGATTGCTCTCATGTTCCTTTCAGGACATCAAACCTCTGATATTTTTTTGTAATCTCTATATCCCTTTGTGTGTTAATGAAAAGTAGAAAGATAATTTTACCCTTGTAATTTATAAATAAAAAAAATTAAACAGAAAAAAAGAAAAACAAACAAAAAGAAAAACGAGCTCCAACTCCAGCTCTTCTTCTTCCGTCAACTTCTTCAGGTGAGCTAGCTATCCTGCTGCATTTGTTCCCGTTTTTTCTCCTCATGTAAGCTGCGTCAAGCTACGAAGTCCATGTATGTTCTTTGAGTTGGAGAGAACTTCAAAAGCTCTCACTTTGGATTTACATATTTTGATATTCAGTCCAATTAGATTTGGGTTATTATGTTTTGGTACCCACATTAGAAGTTTAAGCATAGTTTTAGGATCAATTTGGTCTGTAAATGGGTAAAAAATTGATTACATGCTGATTCACACTGAATAATCCAATATGTGTTCTTGTCGCGAAAATAATATTGGTCAAACTAGGTATAGTTTTACCTGAAACAATAGGTTTTATATATTTAGTATGTCTTAATTGCAATAGTATTACTTAGAAATGTAGTATTTCTTTTTGTACTAGTATTACTAACAAATGTAGTAGAACCGGTATTACTAGTAATACTGACTGAGAATGTATATTGTTTTGGCACGATACAATGAGAGAGAACGTGATCATATATTTTAAATTCAAAGATCGCATGTATAGTTTGATGATGAAGACATCATAGGTTAAAATTACTCTCTCTATGTTAGAAAATAGGATATTTACGAAGCTTGTATTAGATGAAAGTAAGGTAAAATTGCAAATGAGGTACAATCCACTATTGTTGGGACCCGAGGAAGAGATGAACATTTGTGATGATGACGATCTCTTTGTTTATATAGCATCCGAAGAAAATAACCGCATAAGTGTTTTAGTTGTGGAGGAAATCTCTAAACCGCAATTGACAGAACAATTGTCTAGAGTGGAAAAAGTTATGTTGGTAAGAACTATGCGGAGTTGAATTCAGATGAGGATGAAATCAGAGTGGATAATACATTATCTTCTGCTTAGAAGAGGAACAAGGAACTCATCAACTTGAGGCAATAGTGGAGGATCACGTGACTCAAGAAGATGAAAATGTTTCACGCGATGAAACCGTTGATGAGTCTATGGATAATTCTGATAGGGGGAACAATATGTTGAGCCGCCGCCTGCTGTAGAACATGGTCAGTTTAAAAAAGAATGGTAAGAAGGAATTGGTTTGTCCTTACGTCAAAAATTTCCACACAAGTAGGCATTGCACGAGGTGGTGGATAGAGTTGCATTTGTTAACAGTTTTGGTTATGTGATTAAAAAGTCGGATAAGGAGCACTATGTCTTTAAGTGTGCTAAAAAAAGTTGTTCTTGGTGTTTACGAGCGTCAAATATCCGTAATACTTACATCTTCTCGATTAGAAGGTACAATAAGATACATAGTTGCATTGGGCTAAGTAAAAATAGTAGTAGGATCAGAAAAAGGAAAGGTAACTCACAATTAGTCGCAGCACTTATTCATGATAAGTTTCCGGGACAAATGGATACTCCAGTTCCAAGGATTATCATGGAACTGGTTCAGACAAAATTAGGTGTGAAGATATCATACTCCACAACGCTAATGAGGAAATATCATGCGGTTTGTGATTTGAAAGATAGCCCAAAAAAAAGCTACAAGGATATCAATAGTTATTTGTACATGTTGAAGAATGTAAATGATGGTACAATAACATATTTGAAACTGGATCAGAATGATAAATTTTAATACCTATTTATAGCTTTGGAAGCTAGTATTGAACGCTTTAAAGTCATGAGGAAAGTTATAATTGTGGATGCAACACATATGAAGAACGAATATGGTGGTTTACTAGTATTTTCCTCGGCTCAAGATCCTAATCGTCATCATTATATCATAGAGGTTGGCGTACTCGACTGTGAGAATGATGCTAGTTGGGATTGGTTTTTCGAGAAGCTAAAACCTGTTGTATCTGATACTTTTGAATTGGTATTCATGAGCAACAGAAATGCAAGCCTCATAAAGGGCATACATAATATGTATACTGGGCTCATCAAGGGTATTATATTTGATATTTCTCCCAAAATGTGAAAGTTAATCCTACTAACACCAATAGAGCGTAATCACATGGAGATTCATGGAGTTATGTCGGCAATGCACCATTGCTGACTTCAACAAATAGTATAGAATGTTTAAGTTGAGATATCCTAGTGCGACCAAGTATATGGAGGATACCATTATGAAAGAAAAATGGCCAAGGTGTTGTTTTCCAGGGAAAGTTACAACTTAGACACAAGCAATTGTGTGCAATCTTTGAACAGTGTGTTTCTCAACGCAAGGAAGTACTCGTTAATACCAATGCTTGATGCATTAGGCGCTCTCATTAGTAATATTGATGATGAAACTAGAAGAAGAGGTTTGGAATTACCTGATTTGGTTTCAAAATATTATTGGGCGGAGTTTTGGACATTGGCGTATTATAGAACTATTTATTTAGTGTCGAATAGTTCACAGTGGAAAGTCTCAGATGAAATCAAAGCGTTCAAGATAGTGCCACTATCTAAAAAACATAGGAATGAAAAAAAAATGCTAAAAGTTTCCATCAACCGGGGAAAAGCGTCCACAACGATGAAAGACGCAAAACAAATGGCGTCCAAGGCAATCGTGTCAATGGTTATTATTTGGAAATACGAGTATTTAATTTGTTTCTACAGTTGTTTTGTTTATGTTTGACTGGACAACTATGTAATATTGGATTCTTCCTTTTGTAATACTATGTATGTTTCTGTTGTTTTTTGGTACTACTGGTAGAACAAGTAACACTATGTATGTATCTATTATTTTTTTGTAATAGTGGTAAAACAAGTAATACTATATTCACTTTAATTTTTGGTTAATATAGTTACAAATAAAATAGTGGGTATAATAACAATTTTGTAACAAATATGGATTTGTTATGGAAAAGCATCAAAATAAAACATGTAACAATGTTCTTGACGCAAAATATTTGTGTGGCAAACGGTAAGAAATTTGCCACAACGTAGCCACAAAAAACCTTGTTATAAACTTACAAAAAGAAGACTAAAAACTCATGGAAAATTTGTTACAAATATCGTGGACATACTTTGATACTCTTTATTACCACTTACCACTAAAATAATTGAAGCACAATAGTAACATTTATCTTCAGAATTTTTGAAACTAATTGCTACCAAATAGCAAAAAGTATATAGTAAATATTCTTTCCACTTAGTTACAGAAATGTAATAACAAAACTGATATGAAATGCAACAAAAAAACATGTCATAAAATGATACAAGGAAGAGACAATATATGTTAATAACAAACTTGATACAAATTGTTACAAGATACACTGTAAGTACCTCTTACAAACTGTCACAAGATCATTGAAGTAAATTGCAACAACTTATTACCTTCAGACGAACCGTAATTATGTGCAACAAATCTTCTTGTAACAAATGTTACGATGTAGACACAAAAATTTAACAACAAGTCTAACGATATTCTTGTCACTTATTATTTACAAACTACCACATGCTTTAGTTGCAATTTAGCAACAACTTATGTCGACTATTTTGGTGTTATTAGTTACAATTAATTATATTTTTTATATTTGTTGCCAACTTATCAAAAGACTAATTCTGTTTTAATACATTCTAATTAGTGTATTAATTTGTTTTGCATAAAAAAAGAAATCAAATGTAAAAACAAGAATTCAGAAAAGCATAATTAATATCATACATCAAAATAGTTAATTATATCTTCATCCACAAAAGTCTGGATTAATAAGATAAAAAACATAATTCAGAAAGCAATAAATTAAGGTTAATGTCTTGTAACCTTAATTAATTGGACGAAAAGCATAATTAAACAATACTCAAACCATAAAAAGAGTAGGAAATTTAACGAGTAGATTACTTAAAAGGCAGCAGAACCTGCTTCATCCTCACCATCAAGATCCTCATCATCATCCTCATTCAAAGGGTTAAATGATTTAATGTCATCATCTTGGTCCCGATCAGTATGTTCATTCTCAATGTTGTTAGCACGGTCTAGACTGGTCACTGAAGCGTCGGTTCCTTCTGTACGCTGCGTCGAGCCAAAGTTTGGTGCACCATTTGGCATGTATTGTTTCATGTACTCCACAACAGATGCCAGCTGCTCTTGCAAGGTTATGACTTGGCGTTCAAGAGTGACTCTACCCAAAGCACCAGCTGTTGAGCTTTCACCTCGCTCGCGTGTACTGATATCTCCAACACCAAAAATCCTTCCATTTTGAGGTGCTATAACCTTTAAAGAAATCAAAGACCAAATAAACAACTTTAGTTTGTGAAAGTGCTAAACAACTTTAGAACATACAAAACAAATTTGGTTTTTAAAAAAAAAAAAAAAAAAAAA
>Ga0041059_1003238_pt1 | contig 11307 bp, 13 predicted proteins | sample AraColnosormetaG_FD_56232 | JGI IMG/M metagenome (GOLD analysis project Ga0041059, IMG submission 56232) | Arabidopsis roots microbial communities from North Carolina, USA - Col MF nosort | ecosystem: Host-associated > Plants > Roots > Unclassified | place: USA: North Carolina | collected... | reverse complement strand
GGGGGGGATATATTTCTACATATCGAATAACTTATGGTATATTCCTTTTGGTGGTGCTGCTTATGCATATATTGTTGTTATGCATTCTGAGTTGGTTGTGTGTTTTTATGGTACAAAAACACATATATACTCAGACACGTTCTCATGTATGTGTATCAATATATGTAGAGGTTGGGGTGGAGAAGGTCAAGGAGAAAGGATCTTTCAAGGGATATGCGGCGACCAACTTCAATGCTCAGCATGTAGTGAGTACTTTTTACTTTTACCTTTTCCATAGTTCCCATTATCTTTTCCCTTATTCTGCATCACTTGTCAATGGCTCTGTTTCTACAAACACACACAAGATCAAATTACTTTAGTGGATGTCACTAATTTTAACGACACAACAAATGTAAGAGAACAAAATATGAAAGCTAAATAAACCACGATTCAAATGATCAAGTCCATCTCCATTTTCAACAACATAACATATATTCTACAGAACATGTAACATAAAACGAAATACAACTATAGAAACCATACTCTCTAAGTTAAACCTTACACTAACAGTCAAGTTGAAAAAAACATTACACGAAAAAAGATACAACGATTAGGGAATCAAAACCAACTAACGTTTCCTACTATCATAACCAACGAAGTTACTAACAGCTTTAGAGCCTTCAGCGACAGCGTGGCGGCTAAGTTCACCAGGCAGAACCAACCTAACCGCTGCTTCGATCTCCCTCGAAGACAACGTCCTCCGCTTTGTATAATCGCTTAACCTCGCTGCCTCCTGCGCTATCCTCTCGAACATATCTCCCATGAACATGTTCACCACCGTCATCGCCTTCGACGTTATACCTAAATCCGGATGCACTTGCTTCATCACCTTATACACATATCTCCTATACTCATCTCCCGCCAAATCGTCTCTCTTCTTCTTTTTCTTCTTCTTCTTATTCTCCTGCTTCTTCTCAACCTTATCTGTTTTCTTCAAAGTGCCTTCACTCTTGGAAGCGGGAGTTTCCGGTGGCTGAGGTGAAGGTTCATCTCGAACCTCCACCGGAGTCTCCGGCGGCTGAGGTGAACTTTCATCTCGATCATCCACCGGAATCTTAACGGTGGTAACGTTTTCTCCGACGGGAAGTGACCGTTCGTCTGGAACCTCCACTGGAATCTCAACGGTAGTAACGTTTTCTCCGACGGGAATGGAGAAAGTGAGATCTTGCGTCTCTTGATCGTTCGCTGTCTCGGTGATCACACACGGATCTCCTTCTTCCGTGACGGTTACTTTGATTGTCTCTTCCACTACTTTCTTCTTCTTCGTCACGGAAACAACCTTTGGTTTTCTCGGCGCCATATTCTTCGTTAGAAATAACCGAAAATGTTATGTGGTTAAGATTTAAAAAGGGCGTTTTGGGATGGGTCGTAACAGTACTTCTGCGATTGACATGTGGTGCCACGTGTCGTTCGAATACCTTAGCATTGGTGATTAACTGTCTACTACGCGGTGGTTATAAAAACTAAAAAGTAAGAAAAACTTATCCGGTGATTCGTATCTGTTTTAAATAACTAGCCCAAAGCCCGGTGGGCATATAAATGGGCTTAAATGACTAGATCTAAACGGGTCTCAAAAGCCCAATACAACATCCTTAACCGTACTTAATTTTACACAATATAATTTTTGTTTTCCATTATATATTTTTAATGAAATTATATGTGACCAAACGACACCACGATCACCCTTTCACCAGCACCAGTTTAGAAAAGAATTTCGTTCCCATAAACAATGTAATTAGGTTTCATTCCATTTCATTACAAATTTGAAACATGTTTGGACTGGCCGCTAATTATCTGATCGCTAAAAAACTTTTTTTTTCTAGTTCGTATTGTATTTTTCTTTCTATTTCATGGTTTTGTGGTAGCAGAAAAAAAAAAGGATCTCAGATATAAAGAACGTTGGGACTTAGGAGAGAGTAATTAGGGACGAGTAATTATTATCATAACACAGATATCATTATGAATCTAATCTTTAATTTATAAATTATGTCATGTTCGATGTCTGAATCATTCAATGCCAATTTTTTTACTAACAAAAAAAAATCACTACCAAACCAAAGTAATTATGTTTTTAACCCTAAACACCTAAAGATAGATGGTTATCATAATTCACCTACTAGTCTCCCATTCATATCTCTAAGTTCTTAACCCTGCTAAATCTTAGAAACAAAATCATATCCCACCATTTTTACAAAAAAAAAGAAGAAGATCGATATATACAAAATCATGTACAGAACCAGAGTTAAAATCCCATAAGAAAATACGAATTCGGACTAAAGATTTATTAAAATAGGTATATAAAAGTGATCGAAAATTATGTGTAAATCAAGTAAAGAAAGAAGAGTATATCTACAGAATCAAATTTGATTCAGGCACTATTACTCCTTCGTTTCTTACGGACATGGTTTGGTTCGTGAACAAATAAAGTCTCTACCTCTTGGCTCCCGACGTCGGTGGCTTCAAAGAACCGAAGATCTTTGGACAATCTTGTCTTCTTTGTGAGAGAAATCTCACGCGGTCGCTTTCTTGGCGGCGGAGGACACGTCTCCACCTCCGGAATCTTGTGATCACTTGAAGTTGGAGTACACAGAGATTCTAACAACTCTTCTTTCTTCGAGCTATCTTGATGATCTTCTTCTTCTTGGCTTCTGGGTTTCTGCTCTACTGTCTTTTCTTCTTCTAGGGTCTCGAGAAGCTTAGACATGGTCACATGGATGTGAAAGTTTCGTGGGCTTTTACCTTCCAAAGGAAAGAATATTAATTTGAAAGTGAAATTGGAATATAGAAAGTGATATCATATAGGTAGAGAGAGAGAGAGAGAGAAAAAAGAAGGGGATTAAAGAGTTTGTATTTTGCGAAAATGTACATGTATGAATTAATCTTGAATATTCGGATATTCAATGCTTTTTGTGCAACTTAATTGTCTTGGGAATTAGAAGTGAAACTTTTCAACTGCCCCTATGTCCAAACCTATAGAAATACTATGCCGGAGTCAATTAGTTAGTTAGATTCATTTGTGTTTACTGTTTAACGTAATTAATTTGAATATAAGTTTGGTTAATTACCCTTGTTACCTATTAAAACTTGAATGTTAACGGAGAAGCTTATCCAAATTAATGTCTCATGTGTCACATCATTCTTCGATTGTATGTCTAAATACGTACAAATGGTTGGCATAGGATACCATTTCATCAACTTAAAAATAATATTTTCATTTCATAATTGATGTCCACTTTCCGACTCGCCCCTTTGGAATTATTCGCTCCTTCGCAGCCTACTATATAAACCAATCAGATACCGCCATGTCATCCTCCACTGATTTGTGTTCGAGAATTGCTCATGTTACTGTAGTCTTTTCTCCATGAACAAAATTACTTACAACTTACAAGGCTAAATGATGTTTGATAGGTTTAACATTTTAATTACTCTGTGCTCTATATAAGTCCACAATTTGAATAATCAAACTGAAACCTGTATTTTAAGTTTGTCCCCCCATTGAAGTAAGTATATGGTTATGTTGGCATTTAGTGTTTGCATCGAATGGTCGTTTATGTCAATGAAAGACGTCCCGTCGCTGCCATTGAACGTACGTAATAAGCATTAAATCTTAACAGTGTGATGCAAAATTTCTCTTATAGCTCATCATCCTCTTTTTTTTTTCTTAAGAATTTGTTGCATGTGAAGATATTTGGTCACTAGAGTATCGTTTCTATAGATGTTCAAGACAGTAGTAGTTGGAAGGCCGTATTGAAAACAGTCTGAGATGGTAGAAAGAAAATCTTATTTTACATTGATCTAATATATGAAGACTCTTCTGATGATGCATATATATATTTCCAACTTCGTTTGCGCTTTATTCCTACGGATTGTCAAACTTTTAAGAGAAATATGTTGTCCTTTTAGGTTGTTATTGGTCATCAGGGAGATGTAGGGGCCATGACTGTACATTCTTTTTGGCCTATCAAAACTCGATTCTCTTTTTTAACTCATTGGATTCGTGCTGATCATGCTCTTTGAGAATGTATTCTTATAGTCAAATTCAAAACTGTTGTAGTTAACATTTGTTAAACAATTAATGGCTTTAAAGTCATACTTTTGATACCTACTAAAATAAAACGTTATTAATTATGTTGCAAATGGTTAGAAGGTGTAAGATATACAATGCAATTTGGTTAGGATTCCAGAAAAGGCTAAAGAACAGTGACACTACTAGCAAAAGTGAAAAAAAAAACATGGCCATATTTATGTATACAAAGTCTACGCTTAAGAGGAAAATGAAGGCAACAGTAAAATAGTGAAGAAAATGACAATCTTATAACTAAGAAGATAGAGACATATAACCCCATTTAGTAAAGAGGAAAGTTGTAATGAGAATGGAAAAAATAAAACCTAGAGACTCAGTTAATGGGTTGAAATTTCAGGCTAAAATATGTTTCGTCTTCTTGTACGACTACATATAACACACATAACAAAACTAAAACTCGTAAGGTGTATGTGTGAAACTAGTTGTGTATATACATAAGAACAAATGGTGAAAACCAGTAGTTAGGGATAGATCTCTGTCCAAACATATTCTTGATCGATCTTAGATCAATCATGCACTCATAGAGATCTACTTCGTTTGTTTGTTTATTAGACTCATTATCTCTATGAGTGATTGAGTATTATATGAATCCGTTTCTAAACAAAGATGCCGAAGGAGTTGATGTTGGGGTCTGATCGCGCCAGAAAACTTAGGTTTTTCTCTCTGTGTTTGAACCAAAAGTCGTGGTAACTCTGTCTCAAAGAATCTAATAAATCTCTAATTAGACCGTTTGTAAGTAAAAGAAAAAAAGCTTCAAGTTCAATGAAAAATAAAGATAATGATTGGGACTTTTAGGTTTGTTTGTGCTTCTTTAATTATTTTCTAACAACCTTTTATAGAAAAAAAACTCTAGACTAGTGAAAATTCGGAGAGTTTCATGTTGCTGCGACTACACCACGTCTCTATCTAAACAGAAAAGGGTCAGGTAAAGGAGATTAATGTAACAATCGCACACGTGGCACCTTTTTCTTTGTCGCCTTCCAAATCATTAATTAAATTTCCATTTATTTATTTTCTCTGCTGTCATCACCAATAATTTTAATTTAATTTTTACCAAAACCAGAATCAAAATTTTGAACGGAGAAGAAGATTGAATTCAGAAAGGAAGAGGCAGATCTGTTATTCTCTGTTGAAGTCTGATTGATCTGATCGGAGCTATTGCGGAGGAGGGGTTTACTGCAATTGCACGGTGGTAATGGCTGCGGTTCCGCCTGAAAACGGCGTGGACGGAGATGACGAAAGAGAGGAAGAAGAAGAGGACGAGGAGGAGGAAGAAGAAGAAGAAGAAGAAGAGAACGGAGATGAGGCTGAGGAGGAGCCACGTCTCAAATATCAGAGGATGGGTGGCAACGTTCCTGCGTTGCTATCTAACGATGCTGCTTCCTGCATCGCTGTTGCTGCGAGGATGATCGCGCTTGGTACGCACGACGGTACCGTGCGTATCCTCGATTTATTGGGGAATCAGGCAAGTTTTCCATTGATTTTTGGAATTTCGGGTCTATTTCAACATTGTACAAGTTTTAGTGTCAATTTCAACATTTTAGGAGTTTTAGTGTTTTGGTGATACTCCTCTAATGATGATGACCTGAGGTCGATAGATGTTAGGCTTTATTGGTTGGTGGTGGAACAGTTTAGTTAGTTTGCTTTAGCTATAGTTTTGTCAAAGTTCAATTTTTTTTGTTTTGTTTATGATGCTTTGTTCAGGTTAAAGAATTTCGTGCCCACACTGCTCCGGTTAATGACATCAACTTTGACACTGAGGGAGAGTATATCGGAAGCTGTTCAGACGATGGGTCTGTTGTTATAAACAGCCTTTTCACTGATGATGAGAAGATGAAATTTGATTATCATCGCCCCATGAAGGCCATTTCCTTGGATCCAGATTATACGAAAAAGCAATCTAAGAGATTTGTAGCTGGTGGCTTGGCTGGTCACTTGTATATGAACTCCAAGAAGTGGTTCGGTAATAAAGATCAGGTTTGTGAGAATGTGGGTAGATTACGTTTTGGAATAGAATCTACTCACCGTGAATTTGATAAGAGGCTAGTTTTGTAGGTGCTGCATTCTGGGGAAGGTCCAATTCATTCTGTGAAGTGGAGAGGAAGTCTCATCGCCTGGGCTAATGATGTTGGTGTTAAAGTTTATGATACAGCCAAAGATCAGCGTGTTACATTTATTGAAAAACCGCGAGGAAGCCCCAGGCCTGAGGCTTTACTACCCCACTTGGTTTGGCAGGTTCGTATAAATAACTCATTTTGTCAGATTACTTCTTTGATTGTGAATTCATATGTAACAGCGTTGATTTGAAGGGTTATTTTTTATTGTTTCCAGGATGACACTCTCCTTGTGATTGGTTGGGGAACATCAGTTAAAATTGCGTCGATTAAATCAGACCAGCAACAAACTGGAACTTTTAGGCAGATTCAGATGTCTAGTCTAACCCAAGTAGATATTGTGGCATCTTTCCAAACCAGCTATTACATTTCAGGGATTGCTCCCTTTGGTGATTCTCTGGTTATTCTTGCTTATATACCCATTGAAGGAGATGGTGAGAAGGAATTTAGCAGCACCACTACTCTATCGCGTCAGGTACTCTCTTTGTGGTGGTTTTGGTGTTGGGTATGAGATATAGGGACATAAATTTTGGCATGTCTTTTGGGAAGTGGTTGAGTCTGATTTTAAGTAATCCAGGGAAATGCCCAGAGGCCTGAAATACGCATTGTATCATGGAACAATGATGAACTCACAATGGATGCTCTTCCTGTACACGGCTTTGAGCATTACAAGGCGAAAGACTATTCCCTTGCTCATGCTCCTTTCCCAGGTCAGAGATTTGTTGGAAAGTAGTTTGTTTTCTAGGGGAAGGAAAGCATATGTTTGAATACTTACTCGGAAAATTGATGTGAGTGTAGGTAGTAGCTACGCTGGGGGACAGTGGGCAGCTGGTGATGAACCACTGTACTATATTGTTTCGCCAAAGGATGTTGTGATTGCCAAACCCAGGTAGATTTTTGTGGTCACTATTTCTTGTCCATGTTATTCTATTGCTTTGTAAATGAACCTTGCGGTCGCTAACTTATTCTGTTTTTTACTTGTTAGGGATGCTGAAGATCACATAAACTGGCTTTTGCAACATGGATTCCACGAGAAAGCCCTAGCAGCTGTTGAGGCTAGTGAAGGACGAACCGAACTAATTGATAAGGTACTTTTTCGAAAATAGGCGTTGAACCTTTTATTTGTCTTCGCATTATGGTTCATTCTTTCGCTCTTTACTGTTCTCTACTAAAATTGGATGAATGCATAGGAAAGTGTTTTTTTCCGTCATATTTTTTATTTTTCTATATGCAATATTTCATGATCTCGACATTCAAAAAACACACTTTAGTTTGGAATTACCCTTTTCAAAAAAGAAAAAAAAGAATTACCCTTTTCGTTATACCAAAGGATTCTCTGTTCAGATGTTTCATAAGCCTGGAAAATCTTGTTCGAGAAACCAACTGTTAAGTTCTCTTTTCTTTATTGTATAAACGATTTTCAATTCTAACACAAACGAGTTATCTAGGTGGGAGCTGGGTATCTTGATCATTTGATTGTGGAAAGAAAATATGCTGAAGCGGCATCTTTATGCCCCAAATTGTTACGAGGATCTGCTTCAGCCTGGGAGAGGTTTGAACAAATTTGTATCTCTTCTTTGCAAAGTGTTTGTTTTGGTTGTTTTGTACTTTATCTAACATCATGTGTCTCTTTTCAGGTGGGTTTTCCATTTTGCTCAACTACGCCAGCTGCCTGTTCTTGTCCCATATATGCCTACGGATAACCCAAGGCTTAAGGATACTGTGTATGAGGTTTGTATATATCAACAACTTTCTACAGATAGGCTTAAATGAAAATATTTTATTTCATAGAAATTTTAAAATAGATAAGTAAAAAAAAAAACTTTTCTTGTAAACGCAAACATTTGTTTGAAACAGTGGAGGCATAAGATTTATCTTGAAGTTTATTTCTTTACGATGCAGGTTGCTCTAGTTGCACTAGCAACCAATCCCTCATACCACAAGGAGCTTTTGTCAGCGGTTAAATCTTGGCCACGTTCTGTATATTCTGCTTTGACTGTTATCTCAGCAATAGAGCCTCAACTGAACACATCTTCAATGACAGATGCCCTCAAAGAGGTCAGCATTGTCTGTCATGTTAAGCTGAGGTTTATTAACATTTACGGATTCAGAGTTGTTTTATTATTTCATGTATCAGGCGCTGGCAGAGCTGTATGTAATTGATGGACAGTATCAGAAGGCCTTCTCCCTATATGCTGATGTACGTATGTACTAAGAAAGTATTTGTAAAATTATCTTCCCAGATCGTATTCAGGCCTCCTTCCGTTGATAGTCACCTAAAATTTCCTTTTCCTTTTTTATCTCCAGCTTCTCAAACCAGAAGTGTTTGACTTCATTGAGAAATACAGCTTGCATGAGGCGATTCGCGGAAAGGTATACCAGATTTTTTTTTTCACAGTTTGAGACTTCTAACATTATGTAGGCTTTTCCTGGACGATCCACAATTTAATCATCATCATTAATGTTAGCATCTTAGGGGTTCATGAATTTTTTCTTAGATATAGGTACAACTTCTGTGTAATACATAATTCAAACAAATCTGGAGATCCACAGCTGATTCCAATTTAAAGTTATGGGATGGTCTTGTGAGTAGTATTATCTTGGGATTTAGGCATATCTACTGCTATTTTGTTATGGCCTCAGAATTCTGCAATACAGACCGGTGAACTTTGTTTTCCTTATCTAATTGTGTAGGTGGTCCAGTTAATGTTGCTTGATTGCAAGCGTGCCACTGTCTTATTTATCCAAAATAGGGATTTGATTCCTCCATCTGAAGTTGTTCCACAACTTCTGAAGGCTGGCAAAAATCCACAAGTTCTGAAAGCTGGCAAAAAATGTGATTCAAGATATTACTTGTACTTATATCTGCATGCATTATTTGAAGTTAGTCATGATACCGGGAAGGATTTTCATGATATGCAGGTATGTGTAGTTAACTTGATATATGGAATGAATTTTTCCATTCTCTTTCTCTTTTGCTTAAATATTTTCTTAAAATGATTACATATTGTAGGTAGAACTCTATGCAGAATACGATACTAAGATGCTGCTTCCGTTCCTACGTAGCAGTCAACATTACAAGTTAGAAAAGGTACTTAACATTACAAGCAACCCAGCTTACTGAAATGAACTATCTCTGGGTTATGTCTTTGTGAACTTGATCTATTGCAATATCTCAGGCATATGAACTTTGTGTCAAGAAAGATTTTTTAAGAGAGCAAGTGTTTGTCCTGGGAAGGATGGGAAATGCAAAACAAGCTCTTGCAGTCATCATAAATAAACTGGGAGATATAGAAGAGGTGATTGTTACTGTGTGTTCAGTAACTGCTCTTTTTTCCGCAACCCCTTGTACACTCTAATTGATGTCTTTCTGACTGGTAATTAATAAAACAAGCTATGGTGGTTGACTTTGATTGATATTCTGCAGGCTGTGGAATTTGTGTCCATGCAGCACGATGATGATCTATGGGAAGAGCTGATTAAACAATGTCTAAACAAGCCTGAGATGGTAAAAGCTGTATTTGTGATGCAAATCACAACACAAACCAGTCTTGATTCTGGGAAACTTGTGTCCATGTAGTACTGTTTCCTTAATCTTCTGTTCTTTTCCACCAATTTTAGGTGGGCTTGCTGTTGGAGCACACAGTTGGCAACCTCGACCCTCTTTACATTGTAAATATGGTCCCAAATGGCTTGGAAATACCTCGGTTAGTTTTAACTATTACCCCTCATTGCTGTTACTCTATTCATGAGTTGGTTCAATCACGTGTTCTTACTTAAATAAACATCGACCCTCATCTATGTGATGCCAAACCTGTTGGTTTACCCAAAGCTAAGTTCGCACACAGAGCATTGGCAGAATCATATGCTTCCTGAACACTTTTCATCAAAATAATGTTCTCCTCATTGTTTCTTCTGCTTTCAGATTAAGGGATCGATTGGTCAAAATCGTAACAGATTACAGAACTGAGACATCTCTTAGACACGGTTGCAATGACATTCTCAAGGTACAAATTTAATGTCACCAATGTCCCTCTAATCATATATATCTGGAACAGACTCCAGGGAATTTGACGTGTGGGGGTTGTTGTACAGACGGATATTGTTAATCTTCTGGTCAAATGCTTCAACGAGGCTAGGCGTGGGGTCTGCCTGAGCCATGAAGACGACGATTCCCGTGCGAAGAGAGAAGACAATAATCGCTCATCATTCTCGCAGAGAATGGTAGTAGATAAATCTTTGAGCATAAAGATGACAGAAGTGAAGTCGAAGACACGGGGGGACACACGGTGTTGTATGTGCTTCGACCCGGTCTCGATAAGAGGGGACACTGTAGTGGTCTTCTTCTGCTGCCATGCTTACCACGAGACGTGCCTCATGGATGCAGCCTTCAGTAACAACAATCACAAGACAACCAAAGGTTCTTCGGGGTATGAATATAGCTACGATAACGGTGTGGATGAGGAGGAAGAGGATGAGGAAGAAGATGAGGATGGTGATGGAGACAGACCTGGGCGGTCGCGTTTACGGTGCATATTATGTACTACTGCCGCCGCTGCGTCCGCTCGGTAGCGACCCCTTTTGTGCATGTGTTTGTGAAGTATTTTTGGTGTGCTTCGAACATATATATATTTTTTTTTAAAGAAGAAAATGTTCATTGTTTGTTCTGTAGTTCTCTAAAATATAGCAAAAAGAGAAAGGCGAGAGATGGAGAAAACATGTGTGCCAGAATTTGTGCCTTTGTATTATTTCCCGATGAGTGGCCAAGTGTTACGATTGAATTGACTTTGAGTTTTTTACAAAGGCCAAGTTTGTTTCTCTTCCTTCTCTTTACGCTTAGTTTCTAAGCCCATACCTGAAACATTTACATTTTTTTTTTTGGCTCCTCTGTCCTCGATCTACAAAAAAATCGTCATTTCCGATAATTCCATTTTCAGTGTACTGCTTCTTGTTGTTTGTCGTTTAGCAGAGAGTAAAATATATGTGACAGCTCTCTTGTTCTTTGATCTTATGATCTTATTTTTGTTTTGGTCGGCGATCTTGTCATCTTTTTTTTTTTTTTTTAAATAC
>Ga0041059_1003237_pt1 | contig 11311 bp, 5 predicted proteins | sample AraColnosormetaG_FD_56232 | JGI IMG/M metagenome (GOLD analysis project Ga0041059, IMG submission 56232) | Arabidopsis roots microbial communities from North Carolina, USA - Col MF nosort | ecosystem: Host-associated > Plants > Roots > Unclassified | place: USA: North Carolina | collected 2013-09-02 | reverse complement strand
CAGAAACTCTTATCTCTTCCTTGCTTTTCATTTGAACTTCGAACCCTCTATACCGAATAGAGTCTTTCTCATACTTGGTGAATTTAGACCAAAAACTCACAGGTATAATATCAAATTAACCTTGGGGTGAACAGGTCGTTTGGTAACGAGTTTCTCACAAGTACACCTCTTAGTTAACTCATTCTTTTCATATCAAAATATATATATATAAGTAGTAGGAACAAGTGCTCAGAAGTGACCAAAGTTTGAGAATTATATAACCTATAGTCTAAACCTTTGTTTGAACATCACACCTGACAAGAACTCTTTCCATTTAGTTTTTAAAGGGGTATTTCGTGAAGCCAAAATGCGGACTTTAGCTCATATGGTGGTAGAGGAGCTATGGAGTTTTGTTATAAAATTGCCAGTGGAGGAAATTTCGCAATTTGTGGGATCATCTCCAATGCTACTCTTTGATGCTGCACAATCTGGAAATCTTGAGCTTTTACTTATTCTCATTCGTTCTTATCCAGATCTGATATGGACGGTGGATCATAAGAACCAAAGCTTGTTCCACATTGCTGCTATAAATCGTCATGAAAAAATCTTTAATAGAATCTATGAACTCGGGGCCATCAAAGATTTGATAGCTATGTATAAAGAGAAAGAATCCAACGACAACTTGTTGCATCTTGTGGCACGTTTACCACCTCCAAATAGGTTACAAGTTGTATCAGGAGCAGCACTTCAGATGCAAAGAGAGATTCTTTGGTACAAGGTATGCTAAACACATTCCACAATGGGTATAATTTAACATCTTGTATATATCTTTACAAAACTTCTAATGACTTTCCAGGCTGTTAAAGAGATAGTTCCTCGTGTATACATCAAAACAAAGAACAAAAAAGAGGAGGTGGCGCATGATCTATTTACGAAAGAGCATGACAACTTACGCAAAGAAGGAGAGAAATGGATGAAAGAAACTGCGACTGCATGCATTCTTGTATCAACACTGATAGCAACTGTGGTCTTTGCAGCTGCCTTTACTCTACCTGGTGGAAACGATACGAGTGGCGACATAAAAACACTAGGCTTCCCTACTTTTAGAAAGGAGTTCTGGTTTGAAGTGTTTATCATATCAGATTCGGTTGCCCTCCTATCATCTGTGACATCTATTATGATATTTTTGTCAATCCTGACATCTCGTTATGCAGAAGCTAGTTTCCAGACGACTTTACCAACGAAGCTAATGTTGGGACTTTTAGCATTGTTTGTTTCAATTATTTCAATGGTTCTTGCCTTCACAGCGACATTGATCTTGATCCGTGATCAAGAACCTAAATGGAGCTTAATCCTCTTAGTTTACGTGGCTTCTGCCACGGCTCTCTCATTTGTGGTGTTGCATTTTCAGCTTTGGTTTGACACACTTCGCTCAGCCTATCTGTCTAAGTTCCTCTTTCATGGACGTAAAAGTGGCCTCTACCTCTAAAGACTAAAGTTATAGAGTCCTCAAAGCTTTAATTTGTATTGTTTACTAAAAGTTTGTATCTTGTGTTTTCCATTCCAAGTAATGTTCAATTTGAGCGCTTTTATTTTAAGATTAAATTCGTGAACAAAATTTTCTTGTCATTTTCAAAAAATTCAAACTCCATCCAACTTGGATGTGATAACAAGGGGTTTGTGTAAAAAGAACTTCCAAATCGCAGATCTTTGCAATTATACTCTCTACCTCAAAAAATATATATTATAATTAATTTTATCAAGTTAAAGATAATGCGTAATTTAAACATTTTTCGCTACCGACAAATTTGTAATATATATGAAGCTTATATTGTATAATAATTTTTTATTTTATAAAATTAATTTGTATTTTCTAGAAATATAAGGTAAATTGTAAAAACTTGTGACTTGGAAAGTTTTTTTTGTCATATATAAGGTATATGTTTGATATGTTTCCTCAGAATAAGACTATGGATTCTGATGGCAAATTTTACGTTAAGCGTTTGCAAATTACTTGTAAATAAATAATATTCTCACTTTATAAACTCTACTACAATTTGACTTTTTCTTGTCTGCTGATTTTCCATGATAAATATATTTTAATTTGTCCCTTGAATTCAATTTTTTACTATATTTTATTATTCTTCCTTCTTTAAAATAATATCTAAAATAGCTTCTTCATACGATGGTCAACATATATTTATGGTTTTTTGGCCCAATCCACTACAATTAAACAATCGATCGAAGTATAAACGTCATTTTCATCAATCAAAGTGTCTTAATCAGCAACCAACAATCAATTGAAAATCCTAACCTCTCTAGAAATCATTTGAAAGGGTCACAGTGAAGCCATAAATCGCTGGCGTCATATAGTTTGCTTGTGCTCGAAAATGGTTTTCTTTTTCATACTCCCACCAATGTATTATGTTAAATTATATTATTATGCTAAAACATACCTCTAATAGTAAAAAATCAAATTTTGATCCGTAGTATACCGAAAATATATTTATTGAAAAGTTATAGATATTTTGTTATAAGAATTATTATTTGTATATGATAATATATTTTTGACACATTTAAAGGTTGGGTAATTCATGTTTTATTTTTGGATATTTATTGTATATTAATTTATTATTAAAATGCAGTATTTGTTTGTTTGTAGTTTGAGTTTTGTTTTAGAGGGAATAAAAATTTAAAACTTGTATTACGTAGATATTGACCCGTGGGTTAATATTTTGGTTAAAAAATTAGAGATTTTTCTTTTAATTAATATTATTTATATAGAAATAACATCTTCAAGAAATACAATGATCATAAGTCTATATTTTTATTAAATAAAAAATTAAATTTTTATTTTTAAGATGATCTATAGATAGATGCTATTATTTTTTTTGTATGATACTATGATACACCTTGTAATGAATTTATAAATTTTGTTTTTTTGAAATTTAAAATTATATTTGTTATGTTAATAATAATATTTTTGTTTAGTTTTTCAAATTATATAATTGTATTTTGATTGTTAATTCTAGGATTTCATCCATAGTATACCATCTGGTATTAATATCGATCCAAACTCGTCCCACTATATAACCTCATCCCGTGAAATTTATCTGTTTAAAGTTTATTGATAGTTTTTATTACACATTTACTTTAATTTTGAAATTGATAAAATAACTATTATAAGAATTAATACATTAAAATTTATATACAAAATGTGGAATGTGTTTTTCTTATTATTTTTGTTTTAAAATTAATAAATAAATAAATAATATATTCTAAATATTTTTGCTGGTCAACGTTAGTTTTTGCCGGAGTCAAACCATTGGTGTACCGGAATTGTATGTTTAGGATGTTAACCACATGACATTATATAGTTTAGACATGTGGTCATGTAATACATCTACTTCATGTAGCTGAGGATACAATAGTATAGTTGGCATGTGTGACCATGCATTCTACTATACTTCGTATAGCTAGCAATCTTTTTTCCTTCTGAAATCAACGAAAACTTAGACATTTAAACAATTTTCAAAAATCTGAGAATTCAATCATAAAGTTTAGTTTGAGTTTTTAATAAAATAACTTAGTTTCGTTGACTTGGTCATTTCGGACATGTTGTTAAGTTTTCGTAAACGGAATGAACTTTTCGTTATAATTATATGTTAAATCAAAATGACGTCGTTTTATTAGAAAACAATGATGGAAGACTGCATCAACAGGGAATCAAACTGCTGAGCTAATGCACATATAAGAGACTCTCTACCGTTGATTTATGACAACAGTTTGGTATAATACTAACAGCGCATATATATATACAAACAAATAATAATATTCAATAAATTAAAATATATGAAATAAATAAAAAATAACAAAACAAAACAAAAAAAACAACACATATACAAAAATAATTCACAAAAGAAATATACAAATATTAAACATATAGTTTGAAATTTCAAATACTTAATATTATATATAAAGATTTCTTTTATATTTGGAAATTATTCTTTCCTAAATAATTTTTTTTTTTTAAAACTGAAACTTAAGAAATATATAAAAGTAAATATATGAGTTTCTACAACCCTTAATCCTAAAATTAATACAATCCTTAATTCTATATTTATATGAGAAGGATTGTATAAATTTTAGTTCATACATCTAATTTTTTATATTCTCTAAGTTTCTTTTTTATAATTTAGGAAAGAATAATTTTTCAAATATAGAAGAGAATTCAATATTTAAAATTTCTAAATAAGTATCTATGCTAAGTATATTTAATAGATTACGGTTCCATATTCTCTTTCAGTGAAGGTTTTTAAAGGGAGATATTTTCAGAAATAAAAGAGTCTGTTCAGCTAAATGAAATATAAAATCATATTATCCATCCTATGGCTCGAGAAGTATATATTCAGCTAAATCTCTGGTTAATAAAAGAGTCTGTTCTGAGGAGTCCATCTCAGTTTGGGAGAAACATTGAATTTCAGCTCAATTTTCCAGATCAGCAATAAGTATTGGGTCTAATATTGATTCATCTTTAAAAGTTAAAAATCATGTAGATAGCCAGTCAAAATTTTGAAATATTAATCTTTTAAAGGAGCGCTTTGATCCATAAAATGTTCAGTAGATAAGTGCATTACACTTGGGTGCGTCAACGAAGGAGGATACTCTAGGTTGGTATTTCCAGATCAGCAATAAGTATTGGGTCTAATATTGATTCATCTTTAAAAGTTAAAAATCATGTAGCCAGTCAAAATTTTGGAATATTAATCTTTTAAAGGAGCTATTTGATCCAGAAAATATTCAGTAGATAAGTGCATTACACTTGGGTGCGTCAACGAAGGAGGATACTCTAGGTTGGTATTTCACGAAATCCTGTATTTTACAAAATCCGGAATATATACAGTTAAATCTGGTTATCATACAAAGCAGTTAAAAAATTTGGATGAAAATTTACCTTTATTTGGCCCAGAAATCAAAGCATTAAAAGTACATACTTGGAAAGTACAGTGTCCGTCTAAGTTACGTCATTTTTGTGACAAATATTATTAGGTTTTGTGCTGGTAACGGAGAATTTGCAGAAAAGAGATATAAATTGTGATTCAGAATATGCTAGGTGTGACGCACTAGAGGAAACAATTAACCATACACTTTTCCAATGTCACCCATCGAGACAGATATGAACTCTTTCACAGATTCCTACTGTCCCAGAGATTTTTCTCACGACTTCTATTTATGCGAATTTGGATCACTTATTCTCAAGAATACTTTCATAATTCGATTCTACATTGAAAAGCAAAGAATGAAAAAAATATTAGAGAATGTGGATAAAGATCCGTTAGAGGTATTATGTTTAGCTGAAAAAGGTACAATCGTGGCAATTAGCTCAAGTTGAGCTTCATTGTGAAAATCACAGCTCCTTGGGATCGGAAAAACAAATTTGGGTGAGGGATATCTCACATGATAATATATATTAAGGATTCTGCTGCTTTGTTGACGAATCATGCAAAGAAAGTTATAAGTTTTTAGGAACTGTAAGTCATCAAATGTAGAGTCGCCAACCATGGGAGTTGCAAATCTTCGTAGAAGTCTATCTCCAGTCCACACTAAAGTCGAAGCTCTACTCTAGGCGATGAAGTGTATGATTGGTGCCGACAACCAAGATATAGCTTTTTTATAGACCTGGTGCAGACGATGTCTTCTCCAACCGAATGACCGATGTTTTCAGCATATTTGGAGGATTTTCAGAGCGACAAGAAAGAATTCACAAGTTTCTCTTTATCTATTATTTCTCGTAATGTAAATGTTAAAACTGGCAATTTGACACGAAAAGTTTGTACCGAACCGTTTCATGTCACTTATGTAAATAATATTCCTTAGAATTATCTCTTTTGAGATTTAAATAAAAACTGATGATAAAAAGAAAATTGCATAGATTTTAAATTAATTATATATTGTTATTTATTTGTGTATATATATATATATGCGCTGTTAATTATATATGAGATTATTATCATAGCTCAAAGTCTCTTGTGTGTAAGTAGGTCAGCAGTTCAACTCCCTATTGACACAGTTTTCCATCTTTGTTTTTTAATAAAACGATGCTTTGTTATAGAAGGGCCGGTTGTTAACGGGCCGGGCTTAGCGATATTAATATCTAGCAGTCGCTTTCATTGACCTTTTACTTCTTCTTTCCTTTTACTTTCAGTAATGTTTCCTCATTCCGTGTTTATCTTCTTGTGTTTTGCGTGTCTTCCCCCACTTTCGATAGTGAAATCTCGAATCTTTCAAATGCTTTCGTTTTCGTAATATGCGATACTCAAAACTTATAAATATGTTATTAAAATGCATATCCTCCGAAGTATGTTATCTCTAATTCGCTTCCACCAAAAAATTTCAAGAAAATCATCAGCCATCTGAAACTAATGCCGCTAGGCCCGCTACAAATACAATCATACGAAGTTGCAGCCAACGTTTCGGAAAGAGAGGCGTACAAGGAACCATGTGCGTATTCACATGAAGCGGCCTTTCCTTCAGCCGGATCAGAATCACACGTTGACGCAACTCAATTCATAACTCGTAAGCAGTCTATAGAAGATATATTCCCTTCCGTTTGGTCCCCTTCGACCAACTCCATCAGTGCTTCTCAATTTTAGCATTCTTCTTCTTCTTTTGTGGGTTGTCTCTGTTTTCGGTTAAATGTTCCGATTTTTTTGTTATGATATGGCTTTTACTTTGCAAAGGATGTCAATTTTATAACTTTTCTATGTTGAAATACTCAGTATAGTTCACTTTGTTTTGGAACTCGGAACCTACTCTAAAACTATATCCGATCAATGTATATTGTATGTATGAAGCTTCTTCCTTTTAACACTCAATCAGTACCATTTACATGTAAATCTTGGGCAAAGATTAGCACAGTTCTTGAAATCATCGTAACCTTGTTTCTCATATAAAGAAATATCGAAGTTTGCCGAGTAATGCAACCCGAGATAAGGTTCCAAGTCGTCCTTTCAGCATTCAACAGTCACTTCCTTAACCAAAGCATCACACAGCAACAGCATATTCACACTAGGCAATACTTGCAATCTTGAAATCGATTCAGCCGCAAGCCAAAAGTTTCAGGGATCAGAATGATTCTCCATTAGGGTTTCGTTTTCTTGGAGATTTTTCTGAGAGAGGGATCTTTGGAACGTTTCTCCTTAGTGGTGGGAGAGAAGCTAAGAGAGGAAGGGGGAAGAAGAAGATAGATGCACCAAAACGTCATGCTTTTTTAAGTTGAATAAAGTGAACTACGTGGCGAATTTAAGCACGGACTACGAGAAGTGTTGTCTCGGGTGTTGAGGGATAAACTGCGTGCCGTTTTCGTTATTTTTGTCTTTAAAATACCGATATATACGCATGAGTCCATGACCACGGCACCGGTTATAATTATAAATCTCTTAATTCTAAGTTTCTAACCTTAATTTAACTATATATTGACCCGCGGTGTACCGCGAGTTGATTATTTGTGTTAGAAATTAAATTATTTTTTTAATTCGATATCGTTTTTATCTAAATAATCAAGTTATATTTTTAATTTATCACCTTACCTTTTATATCTATTCATTTTTGATGTTATATTAGTATGTGTTTGATTTAATTTTATTTATTTAAGAAAACATATTTATTATACGCATCATTATATAGAGTGTGTATTTTATGGTGCATTATTACATTTTTGTTATATTGTTTTTTGTTTTGTTTAAAATAACATTATTATAAAAAAATTGTTTTAAATTTAGTTTTTTATATGGAATTGTAGTTATCCTAAAGAAATTATTGTTTAGGATATGACCCGCGGTGTGCTCCAGTCCGCGGGTTAATTTATAACTAAATTTTATTTGTATTTGTTTTACTAATATTGTTTATTGTCCGGCAATTGATTCTTAAGATTGTATAAGTGTACTTTGATTGTTAATTCTTCGGTTTCACCCGTTGTATACCATCTCGTATTAATATCGACCAAAAGCTGTCATACTATATAACCTTGTCCGGTATAATTATATAATTAAATAATTGTCTGTTTTCTTTTTTAAGATTTTATTATTATATTTTGACTATCAATTTTAGGATTTCACCCGTGCTATATCGTCTCTTATTAATATCGACTAAAATCCGTATTACCATATAACCCCGTCTGTTAAAATAAAAATCATTTTGTCATTTTTCTTTTTACTAATAGTATATAACAACTAAAGATTGTTTGTTTATGTACTTTAATTGTTATTATATTTATATATACATTAATTTTAACTTTTAAGTAATTTAATATATATACAAACTATCAAGTACTTTAATTTTATTTTTGACAATAAATCTTTAATGCCATAATTAAAAACGTTAGAACAAATTAATTTTCATTAGCATTAAATTAAAAACGTGTATCAAATTAATTTATTGTTAGCATTGAATATTTATTTGTTATAACAATATATCAATTTATTGTTTATTTTAGATATGACATTAAAAAAATTATTACGTTTTTCTAGCATTTAAATAGGAAGCGTTAGAACAAATTATTTTTTTATTAGCATTAAATTAAAAACGTGTATCAAATTAATTTATTGTTAGCATTAGATATTGATTTGTTAAAATAATATATCAATTTATTGATTTTCTTAGATATGACATTAAAAACTTATTATGTTTTTTCTAGCATTTAAATAGAAAATCATTTGATTTGAAAATATTTGTTTGTTATAACTACATATACAATTTCTGTATTTGCAAATCAATGACTAAATTTTGTTTAAATATTTTTAGGAATAAAGCGAATTAATAATGAAATATACCATTGAAGATTTTTATTTAGTTCTTTTCTAATAGCATTAATGTCGCAAATTTTTTATTTCTTAGGAAATATTGCCGTAAATCATCTATAACTAATTAATGTTATTTACTTAAATTTTATTTGTCAAAATTGCTTAAGACAATATTTTTATCAGATTATTTTATAAGGACTAAATGTATAAATAAGAAATTATAAAAGGATTTGACCCAAAGTTTCTCCAAAAATATATATATATAGATTGTGCTTCTCGTTAATACTATTGAAAAATATTTAACATAATTAGTGTAATGTATAAACCACATAAAAAAATACCGTAATTGTTTTCTATCCAAAGACTAACGTTGCTTTCTGTTGCAAGTTCTATGGGCATGACAAATACTTGGCCTAGTTTTAACATCAGAGGAAGACTTTTTTTTATGCTTCTTCCCCATCGATAATAACGAAGCATCTTCTTTGATTTCTGCAATGCAAAACTGAACGCGGTTTTGATGACAGAAACTCCGGCCAACTCCACGTTCGTCGGTGACTTCTCGAGCAAGCTAAGCTTTTGAACATGATGCCTACCAATCATTTGTGACCATCTAGTTTTTCGTCAAACCATTGCTTCTTCCTCGAAGCTAATTTTTTTTTCCATCGATTCTCATGAAGTTGTCCCTCTCTGATGGTCGAAGATGCTCTCAAGTCTCACCATACAAACCTATGTGTGCTACTTTCATTTTGCTTCATTGATATTATCGAATACGATTTCCGATTAAACCACTCGACCCCTTAGCGATTCCTTTGTCGCCAATCTTACGTGATGTACATCTAATCTCTCTTTCTCTCTCTCTCTATTTAATCTTCACTATGAAGATTAGAGATTGGGATCTTCTGATATTCTCTAGAAACTTTTGAAGCCGTTTCAGGCTTCTCCGATGAACCACTGCATCGCTTCTGTGGTTCCGTGATGAATTCAGTAACTCTCTCAACCTGAATCATATTTTTTATTTTCTGTCTCAAAATCCAAAGATATGTGATGAGCTTTGTGTGTTTGATAATGTGATGAGAGGTAAAGCTAGAGAATATATATAGGCGAGTTCTGATTAGGTTTGGGGCCATAACAAATTATTTGCACCTTAACTAAATTAAATCAAATCTTCTTAATCGAATATTCAAGGAATATGCACCAAATCCGTTTTTTAATACAATCATATAGTTTCTATTGTCGAGATTGTAGAGATAATGAATTCAATATTTTGTTGAGATTTTTATGGCAAATGGCTTAGCATAGAAATTCAATTCAAATTCCTTATTTATATAGAGAACATATGATAATCACAATCTTCGCCCATGATTTGACTATTGCGATATTAGGAAATTGTGTAGCGAGATTTTTTAAATTATGCTTAGGAATATGCTTTAATTTAGTTCTTAAGATCTCCGAAAATTATGTAGTGGAATGCAGATTTTGATTTCGTTTAACTTGAAGATTTCGTAGTTAATAGAATATTTACTCGAGTAATTACTTTGCTGAACGGATAAATACTAAGTTACCTAAGTCGGATTTGTTTTGCAATGTTAATATATTCATTCCATATAAGTCGGATTTACTTTGCTGAACGGAAATAATTAATTGTAACTAAATCGTATTTAAAGCGATTAATTTTGGTAAGATTTGATTAGCATTTAAAATAATAGGATGTGGGTCAAAAAAACCGGGTAAAACAAAAAAAAAAAACCGACCCGAAAAATTCTTTATTTTGTACTTCAAAAATGTTAAGTAGACTAGATCATAACCCGTGCTATATAGCACAGGCATTAATATTTTGTATAAACTAAATTGTATACTTTGTTTGAATTACATAAAAAATAGTATAGTGTAAAAGTGATGCCATAATATTTTTCAATGTTTTTTGCTATTTGGATATAATGCTGCATTGGATTAACTTTGTTTAAAAATGTCATTTTTATAATAAATACAACATATGTAGTTTTAAGTAAATGTGTAAAATTTGTATACAAGTTGTTTTGGTAAGAAACATGTTTCGTTTGTAATAGAGGATCTAATTTTTGGCCTAACTTAGAATTAGTATTTGTATAGTATTTTGGTTATATTTGTGGCCTAATTGGGCCCTATATTAGATTATCTTTAATAGGGCTGACAAAAAAACAGACCAGATAACCAACCCAATACCCGAACCAAAAAATCGGGTTAGGGCAGGTTAGAATTTTAATAAATTTTCCTTATTGGATAGAGTTTTAGTAAACCCGTGGGTATCCGATTGGTCCGGAGATTACCCGTTACCCAAAAAGGTATTCGAAAACCCAAACATTTATTTAATATCCAAAATATTAATATATTTAATCTTAATATAATCTAATTATCTAAGATTATAATTATAAATCTAAATATGTCTCCAACGTTCTGTCTATCATCTCTTGGAGAGTCGCCAACCATGGGAGCCGCCAACGTTCGTAGAAGTCTATCTCCTCTACATACCGAAATGGAAGCTCTTCTTTGGG
>Ga0041059_1003236_pt1 | contig 11313 bp, 12 predicted proteins | sample AraColnosormetaG_FD_56232 | JGI IMG/M metagenome (GOLD analysis project Ga0041059, IMG submission 56232) | Arabidopsis roots microbial communities from North Carolina, USA - Col MF nosort | ecosystem: Host-associated > Plants > Roots > Unclassified | place: USA: North Carolina | collected... | reverse complement strand
TTGGAAATTAATAATGTATTTCGTTTTTAATTAAATTTAATTAATTAAATTAGTATTTGACTTTTTAATCCTCAAAGAGATAAATTAATTTACTCTTTAAAATTTTATTTCTAATGACATACCTATGTAATTACTTACAAAAATTAAAGTTATATTTAAAATGTACTTCCCAAATAATATAGTAGGATGAATCTAATAACCCAAAATTTATAAAGATTTAAATTATAATCAACAGTTTGATCATCTTGTTCATACAAAATTTCGTATAAGACATTAATTAACAAAGCAAAAAATCATATATCAAAATAGACACATATTAACAAAGGATTAATAATTTAATAGTTGTGAAAAGCCTTTCCAGTTTCTTCCACGGCCTAGCTCCTCCGTCTTTACGCTCTCTCATCAAACTCGAGAAAAAAAAGTGGCGCCTCTGCAATTTCAATTTTCAAATCCTAATAATTTTTCTCTCGCTTCCCGGAGAACGGAACCCTAATTTCTCGACGCAGACATGATTTTGAGAACTCCGCAGCCGAAGAGGCTCAGGTCCGACGCCGGAGAAAGCCCCTTCCCCACCGGCGCTACTGGTTCCGGCAATCAGCTAATCATCTACGAAGATTCTCCTCTTCCTGCTCCTGCTCCGCTACAAACTTCTCATGATCATTCGGCGGATCAACATCTTTGCACCTATCAATGCCGCCAAATGGTCACTACTTATACCTATCTATCTATATCCCCTCACGAAGATTAGCGAATCTGAGGTTTGTTCTTGTTGTTGTTAGGTTAAAGCTGATGTTCTAGATGCCTTGAGCACAGCAGAGAAACAAGTTGAGGAATCTAAAACCAAATTACAGACTCTTAATGCCAACTTCACCGAAGCAGGTGAGAGATCGTTTGTGAATTCGAAATTACAAAGGTCTTGATTCCGAATGTCTCTGCTTTAACTGTTGTTAACGAATTTGATTTTGATATTCTACAACAGATGCTGAAAGAAAGCATTTTCGAGATAAATTCTTATACTCAGAGCAAGAGCTTGCTGCTGCTAAAGCGCGTGAGAAAATGCTTCAGGAGCAGCTTCTTATGGAGATCAACAATTCTCAAGAGCGGTATACCAAAGAACTACAATCTTGCCATGAACTGGAGGTTGATCTAACTATTAAATTGACTTGAAATTTCTCGTTTTACTTGGTGTCATTGGTGCCAGTATCATTAACTGAATCCTTATAGGTAAAACTTCAAAATGAAATGAACCTTCGAAAGAAAGCGGAGTCTTCTGCTGCAACAGCTGAGGAAAAAGCTAAACTTTTGGAGGATAAACTAACTCAGCTATCTGGAAGTGTGGACAGGGAGAAGAAACGTCTCAACAATGATATTGCTCAACTGGGTAAAGAAGCAAAGCTTTCTGTGGCTAGGATTGGTGCAGATGTAAGTATCGATTAAGAAACTTGATAGCTTGACTGAAGTTTTGTTTTTGGTTTCTCATGCAATTATCGTATTTGCACCTGTTTTCCTTTGCTTTTAGCTTGAAAGGATGCAATGTAGGGCACAAAATGCTGAGACGGAATCAAATCTTTTAAGATCACAACTGGAGCATCTTAAACTGATATTTGACGAGGTAAGCTATGTTTGACGTGCATCTTAGATAATAATAACACCAGTCATAAGTCATCATTTGCTTTGGTAATTTATTTTGCTTTCTCATATGATTCTTTTTATGCAGTGTTTGCAAGAAAAGACTGAAGTAGACAAGAAGCTATCGTCATTCACTTCGGAGGCAGCATCTTCTTCAGATAACAGTGTATTGGTTAAACATCTTCAGGAAGAACTTAAACGCTATGTAAGTTTTACCAGTTCTTAGTCTACCCGAGTAATGATTTTACAAAGTTGTTACATAAGATGAATCATTTATTGAAAATGAGTATGAAAGTGGTCAGGACATTGATCATAACTCTCTGTTTTATTCACCAATAGAAGCTGTACTCGTTCTTGATTACCATGAGAAACTTTGCATTACATACCCAGAATCAATGATTTCTATTTTCTGTTGATTACTCTCATAAGCAGCAAATCACGGAGAGAGATTATGCAAGTTTTTAAACACTTGAAATTTACTCAAAACACTCGTTAAATTTTTTTTCTTAAAATGGTCGTCTTATTTACTTAGGCTATCTAAGACAATTCATAAGTAAAAGAGTTTACTTTTCAAGAAAAGTGAGGTAATATAGAATGATGTATTTTTCATGTAACACTAGTTATGCAAGTCAAATTTTAATTTGATCGTAAATTCGACTCACATACTTTTCATCATTTGAAGACATGTACTATTTGTAGATTCTATTTTCGACTTCTATACTTTCCATGTAATATCTATTTAGTTTTTGTTTTTCTTGTCGATTTTGATTCTTGATAATTGTATCAGGAAGCTGAAGTGCGAGAAGCTAGAAAGTTAAAATCACGGCATTTAGATGCGGAGTTGTTGAATGTGAACTTATTAGAAGAACAAAGCCGTAGGGAGAGGGCAGAGTCAGAGTTATCAAAATTTCATGACTTGCAGCTAAGCATGGAAAAGTTGGAGAATGAATTGTCCTCTTGGAAGTCATTGCTAAATGACATTCCTGGTGTGTCCTGTCCTGATGACATAGTTATGAGATTCTCGGTGCTACAGAAGTATGTCAACATGATCTATACAGAATTTATCTTTTCACTAGAGTCTTCTTCTGATATTGTTTCAAATAATTATGCCTGCCATGAAATATTCTGTGCGGAGAGACTGAGGTAGTTGTTACGGGGCATTTTCCTGACTTTATAGGTGAACTAGATAGTATTTATCAGAGACATCTGTAACACCACTTTGTCCAGATATGGCTTTATATTTTACAGATATTCTGGCTTGCTAGTCTAGCAGGTCTAATGTGTCTGTGAGCATCTAGAGTATTGATTTCTAGTTTACCAAGCACTCTGAGTTAACACATGTATCTATGATACTTCCTAGTGACTTGTGTTTCTGCCTTTGAAGTGAGGTGGTTCAAAGCACTATGAAGATTGGGGAAGCAAGTACCCGTATTAAACAACTGGAGGAGACACTGGAGGCTATACAACTTGGCAGACAGAATGCTGTAAGTGAGGCTGCATTAGCGAAAGAGAAATCTGAGGCTCTCAAAACAGACGTGAAGAGAATTGAAGTAATGGTAAGTTTGAAAATTGTTGCTGGTGCTCTGTAAGGGGTCACAAATGCACTTTTATTTTGCTGGCATCAATTAAAGCCTCTTAAGTTGATTTTTGATTCTCGAGAGATAAAGGATAGCATTTTCAATTGGTGACACTCAAATGCTCATCATTTTATATTCATTATTCTTGTTTATTGATTGTTTGCTTGGTTTCTCTAGGTTCACTGTCTTTGCTTGGATATATACTAGCTCAGCTCTGTATTTCATGTTGATTGTTGATCTATGCATTCATAAGAAGCTGATAGAAGTAATATAGTTAGAGACGATATTCATAGGATAATATCCCTAGTATTTTTGGATGTTCACGTTGGGTTTGTTATCAATTAGTACAGATTTAATATCTCTATATATGTGGGGAAAGTCTGTTTGTTCCTAATGAGTGTATTCAATTGTTAGATTTTGGTGCAAATTCCTTCGTATCCAAACATGAGTCTATCACGAATTTATGATGAGTTGATTTATCCATAATATAGTGTCCTTTCAGGATAAGAGATAATGTGTGTAGTATAGAATTTGTTGCAAACAACTTTTTATTTAATCATGAATCTATCACAATTCAAGGGAATTAAGTTTATAGTGTCTCATTGGAGGTAACTTTTTATAATTTTCTATCAGTTTGTTGCACTATTACTAACAGAGCTTTAATTTGTAATAAAGCTCACTTTGGTCACGGAGGAGAAAGAACAGTTGAAAGCTGTTGTTAATGAATTAAGGAAGTCAAACAGTGAAGGATCTGTGTCTGGAGCCGCAGATGGAGCCCTTATTCAGGTTCTAGAATAACACAGTTCTTATTTTGAAGATTTTCCTTCTTTTTTGTTGGAAGCATAAAGCTTATTTTGCTTATATATACAGGGGTTTGAATCTTCTCTTGCAAAGAAGGAGAACTATATTAAGGATTTAGAGCAGGATCTAAATCAACTGAAGGATGTCAATAATCGTCAACGTACTGAAATAGAACTTCTAAATGAGAAACTAGTTGATGAAGCAAGGAGGAATAAGTCGCTGGAAAGGGATAGTGATCGTCTTCGCTCTGAGATCTCTTTACTGGAGTCAAAGGTACAGATGCTAGAGATGTGTGCTTGTAAAAAAGATTGCCAAAGAAAATATTTGCTTATGGAACTTTCATCTGCCATGGTCGAAATGAATAATAAAAGTTTTTAAGGGTGAATGGCGAATTTTATGTCCTGCATCTTATGTTTTTCTTAGGTTTCATGGAAGATTTTATTATTGTAAAAGCGAATAGAAATGCTATTTAGGACCTCTAACTTCTACCCTAGAGTTTGATCTGAACAGTAACATATATTTGGCAGCTGGGTCATGGTGATTATTCTGCCGCAAATACAAGGGTTTTGCGCATGGTGAATACTCTTGGTGTTGAAAACGAGGCAAAACAAACAATAGAGGCTTTACAAGCTGAGTTACAGAAGACAAAAGAAAGACTTCAAGCTGTTGAAGAATTAAAGAGCCAGTCTGGTAAATTTCTGATTGTCGACCTTTCCTGTTTTTGATACTGAGTTTGCTACAAGTCTACCATTCAATTTTACTCTCACCACAAAATTCACTGGAGAAGCATACCTTAATTTCTCTGTGACCCTATTCTCTACATCATATTCTATGTTTCCGAGAATAAAAGGGAGGGCCAAAATCTTTCTGTTGATCTGCCTCCGGAGGACTTGAGAAGAAATATTGTAGTGTTTCAAAAATGTTATTCTTATTTACTAAATATGCTTTACTGTAAATTCTTTTTCATGAATATTCAGGAGATGCTGGGAAGCTAGTTGACTCTCATATAACTGGAAAGATTGCTCAACTAAAAGAGCAAAATGCTACGCTTGAAAAACGTGAAGAGAGGTTTGTTACTGATAAATGTTTAACATGTCCTTTGTGCAAATATGACCTTGATTTCCCATACTAAAACATATGTGGAGCCTATGAATTATGAAACAGGTACAAAACTGTTTTTGCTGATAGAATTTCCGTGTTTAGAAGGGCTTGTTGTGAGCTTTTTGGTTATAAGGTATGCCACTTGCTCATAATTATGTCGTAGCACTCAAATTTTATTCTTTAGCATTACAATGGTTCCCTGAAGGCAATGATTCTGGATATTTCAGTTTTCTGAATGTTGACTATCACATTGTAAAATGTAATGTTCGTACTTTTGTCCATTTTTTACGGTCTATGAACTGCGCGTTTCTGTTGCAAAGAGGGATTCAGCTATTGCTATCTATAGTTTTCCTTACCTTCCGTTATTCGTGTAGATAGATGATCAAAGAGTCTTATTCATCTACAGAACTTGTAAACTTGTGAATTCCTTTTGAAAACTCTGGCAGATTGTAATGGACGAACATCAGCGTCCCAATGGAATCCCAGTGACTCGGTTTACTCTCCAGTCTATATATGCTCAAAGTGATGATGAAAAACTCGAGTTTGAATACGAGTCAGGAAACACCAGTATTCTAGTAAGTGATTCTTGTAAATTGTATAACTTTGATATGCTGCATTTGAATCAGTTAATCAACTGATACTGATTTAATTCCTTCAGAACAATGAGTATGCCTCTCAGGGCGACATAGCGAAGCAGGTAAAGTACAGACATAGTTTTCTTCCTTCATAAGCGCAGTGTTCTCAGTGAAGTGTAAAAACTCATTCTGTGTGTTTCTTGCAGATAGAAATATTCATCAGGAAATTCAACTCGATTCCAGCTTTTACAGCCAACTTAACGATGGAATCATTCAACCGTCGGACGCTATATTGAGAGCACTGCGTCCTTATTTCCAACTCTGTGTTTTGTATATTTCTAAAGCCTGCTGAATAGAAACTGAAACTCGAAAGCCGCAGCTTAAAACACTGGCCTTATCTATGTCTACCTCTGGTTCGTTATGTCTGCTATAATTGTGGTGTCAGTAACTCTATTTTGGTATGAAAGAAACTAGTTTCGATTTACTCAGAAAGAATATCTAATGTCATTCTCTGATTATGCGTTTATTACTTTATAGTCACCAAAAACAGTAACACTTGAATATCAAGCAAACAGATTTTTATATAACCATGAATTTAAAACACAAATAATACACAGACTACCTACATGTAAAGAAGATTAGAGCAAAATTGATATCGACTTATAATATAATTACATGTTTAGTTTTTATTTATTGTTTTGAATAAATGTTGTGAAAACCAAAACCCAAAAAAAAAAAACTTGTATCACCTCATTACACAATCATCCTTCCCCTGCTTTTCCATAATCAATCTCAACGAATAATTGAAATAAATGCCTAAGTGACATTGGTCATCTGGGCTTTTAATTTTTTGATATTCACATATTATTACATTGTAGATCTTTAGAGAACTCTCACGTACTTGTTTCTCCATTCTTTATTACCTGCAAGAACAAGTGCCAATTGGATTTAGAAAACAATTAGAGCAACCAAATGCAGGCAACAACGAAGACTAAACGGCTAACCTTATTCACTTGAGGGGATCAATGTGAGGGTAGAGTCCCAGGACATGTTCCGGCATGAAATCATGCCTTGTCAGTATTCCAACAATAGGCGGTCTCTGCAATACGAAAACATACGCGTTAGAAACATAAACAAGTCTAGCGAGAGGAAGAGAGAGCGAGAAAGAGACTGACCCCTGGTGTTTTAGGCACCACACACAAGTGGCGAAGACCAAGTTGCCGGAAAAGAATAGCCGCCTTAGCTAGAGACAGAGTCTCAAGCACAGTGTAAGGAGATGTGTTAGTGATGGGATGGAGATCAACATACATCTCCATCTCCTCCTCACTTAGATCCAAATCTTCAATCTTGAGCCCCTTACCTAACCCTGCTTTACCAAAGTCACGGGCTTTGCAACTTCTCAGAATTTGTGAACCAAAAGTTGTTCTCTGCTTCGAGAATTTCTTCCCTTGGAGAAGCACAAGGAGATGAGATCTCAAGGCAATCCCACATAGCTCAGAAGCTTCTGTGAAAGGTGGCTCATCAATTACAGGGAAACCATTATGTCTTGTCATTTTTAAAGCCTGCCATATTACCCCAACCTTTTCAACTCTCGAAAAGGATATCAAAGCTCCAGAAACTACGTCCTTTGCAACCAAATTGCGCATGTACGGCTCTGCATGGTCTTCCATGTAAGGCAGTCCTTTCATTGTTACAATCTGGTCATAGACCCCCCTGTTGAAACAATCTGCAACCGTTTTTGATATAAGGAGTACAAGCATCACCAGTGGCAGCATTAGGAGATTATTTGTAAGTTCGAGCAGTATAACACATAGAGAGACCGTCATTCTCATTGTGCCTCCAAGGAAGGAAGCAGCTCCGAGCAGAGAAAACAGACCTACATCAAGCTGAGATACTGGACCCAGCAGTCTACCCACTAGTCGTCCATAAGAGGCTCCAGCAAGAATGACAGGAATGAAAAGCCCAGAGGGTATGGCTATGCCGTATGTTATGATGCCAAGGCAGTACACTGCGACAAAGAAGATGGCAAGGGTAGAGATATGGAATTCATTTTCAGATCTGGATGTGAAAAGATTACGGATTGCATCATCATTGGTGTTGAGAAGTAGGGAGGAAAGGTCATTGTAATGGTTTGGAGGACACTGGAAACTCTTATAGATGCTGGATCGACCTACACTAGGGCACTTTCCCTCCTCTATGCCAATAGGACATGGAGTACACTGTGAAAGCCATGGGAGACCAAATGCGCAACACGAGCTCAAAATGGAAACTGCCATTACAAGCATAATTTTAAATCTCGGACCTTTCCTGCAAGTTATGGAAAGAACAAATTAAGAAAATCGAAAAGAGGCAAAGAAATGATATTATGAAAGAGTAACTCGTTGGAAAATGACTTTATGAAAGAGTTAACTTGTTGAGAAATGACGTACTCGTTTATAATGCTATATGTGCGGAGGACTTTGTCCACAAGGTAGTTGTAAAGGCTTCCAAGCACACCACCAATAACTCCAAGGAATACTATTGCTAGCAAATCTGGAGTGCTATATAGCACTGGTCCCGAGTTTACATCAAACATGATGAGACCTCCTTTCCCAAACAGTCCACATCTCCCAGAGCGACAGAACTCAATCAAACTTCGTAAGACCACTGCTACAACTGCGGTAGTGAAGAATGTCCTCCAGAGAAGGGCATTCCTCCACCTAACGATATTAAAAAAGTGAGACATAATCTTTTCCAAATGGATATAGCAATATACGCAAACCGTCTAAACTCTACACTATGTATCACTTAGATTTCCTCGCTCACTAACTTCCATTTGCATAAAGAAGTCATGTTGGATACATTATGTTTTCAACTAGACAAACATGGTGACCTTCTTGCACTTTTGCATTAAGACTTCTAGCTGGGGAGAAGCTTCCCCTTTCAGAGTCTGTCTACTACAATGACTAGACTTGCATAAGGTATCACTCCTTGGATTAGTTATAAGGAGTTAGAGAGAAACAGAAAATACCATGAAGCAGCTTCTTCAAGGGCGAAAAGCACTCCTCCAACTGGAGCACGGAAGGCAGCTGCTACACCAGCAGCAGCCCCGCAAGTGATCAGGTCTCTTCTGTCTCTATCGTTTTTGAAGAATCTGAGCCACTTCCAAGTCAACCGGTACTTTTTGGAACCACCTTGTCCAAGTAAATTAGCAATGCAAGCACCAGTATGAACCATAGGCCCTTCTTTTCCAACTACAAATCCGGCAGCAACTCCAAATATAGAGCCAAAGATCTACCAATACGAAATATTTCGTATCAGAAAAGGCCACAGAGATGAACAAAGACATCAATGCTAAATTCAGGATGAACAAAGACTGCTTGGAAAGTTGTTTGGGGATCTTACCTTAACAAAGAGGGTGCTTGGAGCTAATATTGAATAAGCATCTATACCATTGAGATATGCTTTAACCTCAGGTATGCCAGATCCTGCCGCCGCAGGAGCAATAAAAGCACAGAGTGAAGCAGCAGCAGTTGCCAAAATTAAGTTACAACCAGCAAATGCAAAAAATGCCTGGAAATATCTGCAGTATTTGAGAAACATCCGATGTCATTTATCATTCTGATCCACACATATATCCCTGTGAGCCTTAATTCTCATAACAGTATTAACCATTAAGAAATTTAGATATAATCAGTGAATAAACAGTAACTGAAACAGGATAGAAAGTGCTAAAAAATGGCGTAGAAGCAGAGATAAACAACAAAAGCTAGACTTACTTTTCCTTGAGCATGAGATTACCGATGAGCAAGAGTTTAAATCCAGCTATATTCTCAACACCAAGGTTATTCAAAAAGCCAACAAGTCCAGTAGCTAAACCAATAAGAAAAGCAAGCGCCCATTTGAGAAACGTATACTGAAGTATCTCAATCTTCTTCCTAGACCTCCAGTCTTGCTTGAAAAAATCATTTTCGAAGATCCTGCCAAATAAAAATCCCAAGTCAAGATCCTGATATGTTTACATAAGCTATAATCATTCACACCAAATTAGGCAAGACACCAGTAGGAGACACACACAAAGACAAAAAGTCAAATTCAGTCTGAAACTATGATTGCATCATCATAAAGACCCCAAAAAGATTTGCACTTTTCTCAATCTAATAGATTGTATAGCATACCTATTGCTAGGTGAAGTGGCTATGATGTCTCTCAAAAGCTAAAAGCTTCAATTTTTACCCAAAAGTATTAAAAATGAAAACATTATGATTTAAAAATTATACATGGGATGGGACCCAAAATGTTACATAATCCAAAACTTCATAGACTCATAATCAAATTTGAGATGAAGTTTAAAAACTAATCGAAAACATTTAAGCATATTAAAGTCTAATTGCCAAAGTTAAAAACTTTATCCAGAAAAAAGAACGAAACATCAAGTTATGTGCAGAAGAAAAGAGAAGAGGGAGAAAAAGGACAGACTCGTAATCAAGGCTTTCGATGGGACAAGTATTAGCTCCGACAATAGCGATCTGAGAAGTTGTGTTCTTTCGATTCCTAGCGAGAAGAGGCTGTCGAAATCCGACAGATCCATCGTCTAGAATCCCAGATATCTTCCTCTCGAAACCATGTAAAGCTCCTCCTTCAACCTCTATATCATGATGGTCTCCTTCGTGCCGATCATCCATCTCTCCTCCACGATCTTGTTTTTTTAAGAAAATAAAATTGTTTGTTTTCGATTTCCGATCAGATTACAAAGCCACAGAAATGGAAAGCTATATAATTGGGCACGAGATTCCTGGAATCATGAACCTCTCGCGCTCAAGCAGATGCTAAAAAGTCGATTTTTTTATTGTTTTTTTTTCTTTTTTGTTTTTTTTTGAGGGAGGTCGTAGAGTGGTATGGGTCAGGAATTTTGTTTTTTTATTTGATCCTAATTTAGGCAAAACTAAACTCTCTTTCTTTGTTATGATTTTCATAAGGATATATTCTTCTAAATAAATAAAAAAGTCAATAACAAAAAAAAACTTGCATAAATAAATTATCTAATTATGAAAATTTTCATAGTATTGTTTTTGCCCAACAAATTTGTATACAATCGTGATATTTTATGGGGGAAAAAACTATTTGTTTTTTATATATATTATTTTGAATTGATTTTTCATAAATAATTTCTCTCAAATTTTACAACTGTGTCCGATATACTTATATAAAAATAATATATGTATATTTTTTTCACATGATCTTGTAAAGTTTGTTTTGATTCTAACTCAATTACAGATATTTTTGAAATCTTACTTCTCATGTGTGTTTATTTAGTTTCTAGATATGAAAATTTTGTTGTTAAAATTTTATAATGATTTTTAGTTCCCAAAACTGGATTTCAACAAGAAACCAAATGAGCCCAAACTAGGGTAGACATCGTCCAATTATACGAACCACTGTGTATTTGCCAGACTTGTTGAAACATCACACAATTCAAGAGAAGAACAAAATCTATTGGATTTAACATTAAAACCAAAACAAAAAACAACATCTATTGGTTAGAAAGTCTTTTAAACTTTTATGAGAGGTGGCTACTGGCTAGATCCAATCAAATTAAGATGTCTTTGGTGTAAATCAGTTGATCCTTCTCTTTTTTTTTTTTTTTTTGT
>Ga0041059_1003235_pt1 | contig 11314 bp, 14 predicted proteins | sample AraColnosormetaG_FD_56232 | JGI IMG/M metagenome (GOLD analysis project Ga0041059, IMG submission 56232) | Arabidopsis roots microbial communities from North Carolina, USA - Col MF nosort | ecosystem: Host-associated > Plants > Roots > Unclassified | place: USA: North Carolina | collected... | reverse complement strand
AAAAAAAAAAAAAAAAAACAAACTAAAAGGATTTTAAATTTTATTTCTAAATTAGAGAAGAATCCAGAGGAATTAATTTTCACCACTTTTCTCTTCTTATATATAAGTCAATCCCCGAAGTAACATTTTTGACACAGTTTTCAATTCTTCAGCAGACAGATCGATCACACTCCATCGATTCCGTATGAAACCCTAGATTTCTGCAACTGAATTCCTAATTCGAAAAAGAATGGAGGGTTCGTCGTCGACGATAGCAAGGAAGACATGGGAACTAGAGAACAGCATTCTAACAGTAGACTCACCTGATTCAACCTCCGACAACATCTTCTACTACGACGATACTTCACAGACTAGGTTCCAGCAAGAGAAACCGTGGGAGAATGATCCTCACTACTTTAAACGAGTCAAGATCTCAGCGCTCGCTCTTCTTAAGATGGTGGTTCACGCTCGCTCTGGTGGTACAATTGAAATAATGGGTCTTATGCAAGGTAAGACCGATGGTGATACTATCATTGTTATGGATGCTTTTGCTTTACCAGTGGAAGGTACTGAGACAAGGGTTAATGCTCAGGATGATGCTTATGAGTACATGGTTGAGTATTCACAGACCAACAAGCTCGTAAGTGAGATTCAAGAAACTTCAAAGTTTTGATTTTTTTCTTTAGAAAGTTTGTATATAAGTCAGAACAGTTTGATTGATTATGGTTATAATAACTTGACCTTTATAAGGCGGGGCGGCTGGAGAATGTTGTTGGATGGTATCACTCTCACCCTGGATATGGATGCTGGCTCTCCGGTATTGATGTTTCTACGCAGAGGCTTAACCAACAGCATCAGGAGCCATTTTTAGCTGTTGTTATTGATCCCACAAGGACTGTTTCAGCTGGTAAGGTTGAGATTGGTGCTTTCAGAACATACTCTAAAGGATATAAGCCTCCAGATGAACCTGTTTCTGAGTATCAAACTATTCCTTTAAATAAGATTGAGGACTTTGGTGTTCACTGCAAACAGGTACATTTTCTTGATTTTTCTCGGTGCAAGGTCCCAACATGATTCTTATGTTTGGCTTTTGGTTTTGGCAGTACTATTCATTAGATGTCACTTATTTCAAGTCATCTCTTGATTCTCACCTTCTGGATCTACTATGGAACAAGTACTGGGTGAACACTCTTTCTTCTTCTCCACTGCTGGGTAATGGAGACTATGTTGCTGGACAAATATCAGACTTAGGTAAACTCTTGGATATGGCCTAAATCATTCACTCTTACTTTTTTTTCTCAAGTCACAGTCAAGTAATGTGTTATATAATCGTTTTCGTAATTTTACCAATGAAGCTGAGAAGCTTGAGCAAGCCGAGAGTCATCTGGTTCAGTCTCGCTTTGGAGGAGTTGTGCCATCATCCCTTCATAAGAAAAAAGAGGTATGTCCTAGTGGTTCATCAAATTTTAATTGCGATTACGGTGGCTAGTTAAGTGCCTCTGTAAACATCTAGCTACTAAGAGGATATATCTTCAAATGTTTTGGTTATTGGGACCTGGAGGTGTTCTGTTTAGTTGAAATGAAAGTGTTGTTGAAGGTTGTACAGATATATAACTTTCGAGAATGTTAATGGGTGTTGCTTGTTAAAGATCTCATTTGACGTGTGTTCTAAATCACTTTCAGGATGAGTCTCAACTAACTAAGATAACTCGGGATAGCGCAAAGATAACTGTGGAACAGGTCCATGGACTAATGTCGCAGGTGAGTAATAATATTGAAACGAAATGGTGACATATCTCCCTTAAGGTTCGTGTATTTCACAGACTCAAAATCCATCATTGTTGTACTTGTAGGTCATAAAAGATGAATTATTCAACTCAATGCGTCAGTCCAACAACAAATCTCCCACTGACTCGTCGGATCCAGACCCTATGATTACATATTGAAGTTGCTCTTCTTTTGGTTTCTAGTTTTGGATTGACCCATCATTTGTTGTCCTTTCATTTATTTTCTGTTGTGTAAAGAATTATAATGCTAATGAGAATAATACAGAAGAAGATTTTGGTTAAAGAAATGTTTTTAAGCCCATTCGATTCGTCGGGGTTAAAGGAATAATCTTAAGCCCTTAAACAAAAATTGTATTTATGGAAATCAGAAACCTAGTGATCTTTTCCAACTCTATCCCCTCTCTCTTTCCTTCTCTGCACTCACGTTGTCCGTGAATAGGTGGTACTAAAACATGGCTAACAATGGCAATCATCTTTCTCTGTCTTTGTTTGTTGATGAAAAGTGTTCCTTATGGGACTGTCGACGACGACGCCCACAAGGAGCTATGTACTGCCAACCTGACCATCTTCAACAAGCTTATCAAGAACGCACTTCACACAACATGGCAAACTTATACACTTGAAGACGTAGTATTGCGGAGAATCTTAGAAAGCCTTAGTTATCCGGAGCTTCGTGGAAGTCCGGGGATACCAAACCTTCAAGAAAACAGTCAGTTATTGTCTATAGCTCCGCACGGATATGTTTCCTACAAATTTGACATGTAGCGAGAAACATAGCATATGGCTGTTTCTCGCGCTGTTCGTGCCCGACCAAGGGGTTTGGAAACTGGTTAAAGAACGGCATCGAAGGAACTATGTACGTGATAAATTTATACCACGTTTTGCTATGAACAATGGTTCAACATGGGAGCTATATAGGTTTACAGTGAAAAGTGACTCTGTAGCCTTTTTCACTATGGAATATCGCAAACCCTTGCTTCTTGGGGTGGAGGATCTCAGCCTTTTTGATGATGATGTTGATGATGATTCGCATTCGAATAAGAGGAAAACTCCACCTTGTTCTGAGAGCAAGAGAACTGACAAAAGATCTTCATATGGACATGTTTCCGAGTATTCCTCTAAATAAGATTATGGACCTTAATTTGATGTTTACCTTTTATTTTCTGTTGTGTGACACAAATTTGTAGGCAAATGGGAATGAATTAAATTGGAATAATACAGAAAAAATTGTGTTAAGGAATCGTCGACATGGTTTGATATTTATTTGAGAATAAAGACACAAAAGATGAAACTAGAAAGCAATAATTTAGTAAGACCAACAAAAAAAAAGGGTGGTGTTTTGCTATTGTACGCCTCTTTCTCTCCAAAGCTTTTTTTTTTTCAGCTACAGAAATGGCGCAGAGAGTCGGAGCATTGAAAAGATTGAAACTTTCTTCTGCAACTCCAGATTTTCCTATTGGTTTCCGTTGTGATGGAGTTCGTGTTCATCGACGCTGCTCTTTCTCCAGAAATTGTGCTTCTAATCGAAAGCCAAGACTCCGAATTGTTGCTCAGAAGAAATGGAAATTGAACGATATCGACACAAGTAAGACCCTTCTTCCTCTTCGAATTCTGGTTCTTGAAGTTCTCTGTAACAGCTGCTGAGTTATGTTGGTGTTCTTATATGACAGATGTTGTACAAGAACGATTTAGTCAGTGGGTGTCGAAATCACAGAAAATTCTGAGTGATGTAACATCTCCATTGAAGAAAAAGAGTCAGAGTCTCAAAAAGATTGATCTTGAGGATCAACAAGATTTTGAAGACTTGGAGGAACTTCTTACAGTTGAACAAACTGTTCGAAGTGATACACCAAAAGGGTTTCTTTCTTTTGATGCTATTATCTCCATTGAACAGTTTAGTAGGTGAGCTAATCTAAACCACAGGATCATTGAATCATCTTCACTTTGTGGTTGTTGTTAAAGTATTCATTTTTCTTTGACCCTTTATAAGCAGGATGAATGGAATCACTGGGAAGAAAATGCAGGATATATTTGAAACAATTGTTTCTCCAGCTTTATCTACTGATGCCCGGTACTTGGTGGAGTATTGCTGTTTCAGGTTTTTATCGAGGGATAGCTCGGAGTTTCATCCGTGTCTCAAGGTATCTGGAAACTGGGATGCTTTACACTTATTGTTTCAGAAATGGAGAGTATTGTTTATTGGTTTCTGAAGCATTGAAAATTATCTCTTCATAGGAACCTGCATTCCAGAGGCTTATATTCATCACAATGCTCGCGTGGGCGAATCCATATTGTAAAGAAAGAAATGCACGCAATGATGCCTCAGGAAAACCTTCTTTTCAGGTATTTCTTAGACCGTTCATTTCGTCTGTCTAGCTTATATGAAGACAAAAGTTCTTTATTCTCGAATTGAATCTTATTGTTGCTCTGAAGGTTGATAGTGGTAATAGTATAAACAAACAAAGTTTGTGATATCAGATTGTATTCTGCTCTTTGGGTAGCAGATCAATACTGATGAAGGTTATTGATGTTGAAGGGACGATTTATTGGGGAAGAGGCATTTATTCGTATTGCTCCAGCTATTTCAGGCTTGGCTGATAGGGCTACTGTACATAACCTTTTCAAGGCTCTAGCTACTGCCACTGATCAAAAAGGCATTTCTTTGGAGATTTGGCTTGCTTACATCCAGGAACTTGTCAAGTGAGTATGACATTTGGGTTGCTTTCCATTACTTGTTTCATTTTCAGATAGTGTGAACTGTAGTAAACTTTTTGGATAGCATGCATCTAAAATCTTTGTGCATTCAATGATATCTTTAGTTTGTAAACACTTGGGAGTTTAAGTGTATGATGTCCCTATAAACTTTGCTTTCTGTTTAATATGGACTCAATATAGCTTTTCAAGCTGAATATTGTCTTTTCGTACTAGTAGAGTTGAAATGTATGTGAACCGCATTAACGTAGATTTTGCATAAGTAAATATGACCCAACGTTGTTTACCTAGCTGAGTATCTTTCCATTGTCAGAACAGAATACACGAGGGACGGAAGTCACACCAGACTACAGACTTTCCGCAGTTGTCATCGGAGAGACTTTTATGCATGGCCGCCAACAGGAAAGGACCTGTTTTAAAGTGGGAGAATAACGTTGCATGGCCTGGAAAACTTACTTTAACTGATAAAGCCCTCTATTTCGAGGTAATTAGTTCTTTTTTTTCTAAGTCCCTTGGGAAGGAGCGAGCGAGTGAACACTCTTTTCTGTTTGCTTTTATAGATGAAGAACACTTCAGTTTTACATATTTACTGCATTGATATGCAACGTTAGCTGGAATTCTAAGTTGTTTAATTTTAAACTTTGCGAACCCATGTCTTATTAGAATGTTCTTTTGGTGTAGAAATGAGAACCCTAAACCCTTCTCATGGAAATGCTCTTTTGGTTTCAGCCAGTTGACATAAAAGGAAGTAAAGGGGTCTTGAGACTTGATCTCGCTGGAGACAAGTCAACAGTGGAGAAAGCGAAAGTGGGGCCTCTGGGCTTTTCTCTCTTTGATTCTGCAGTTTCTGTTTCATCCGGCCCCGGGTGAGTTCATATGTTCATGTAGCTGATCACTGATGTCGTTCTGATATGTCTCTGACGGTGCCATTTGTCTGGGTGGTCGTTTACCTATATGCTAACCTGTAAATATTCATTTAGGTTGGCCACTTGGGTTCTGGAGTTCGTTGACCTTGGAGGAGAACTTAGACGAGATGTTTGGCATGCAATTATTAGTGAAGTTATAGCATTGCACACATTTCTACGAGAATTTGGGCCAGGAGAGGGTGATAAGTCGCTGTATCAAGTGTTTGGTGCAAAGAAGGGTAAGGAAAAAGCAATTGCAAGTGCATCTAACTGTATTGCAAGACTTCAAGCTCTTCAATATATGCGGAATTTGCCTGATGATCCTATCAAACTAGTTCAGTTCTCTTTTCTTCAACAAGTAGCCTATGGTGACATCGTGTGTCAAACTTTAGCCGTAAATTTTTGGGGTGGACCACTATTGACCAAAGTTTCAGACAAACGAGGTGATATTGCCAGGGCTTCCAGAGAGTCCTATGAAACTTTTGATAACGTGTCTGATCTAGATGGAAGTGTTTACTTGAAAAGGTGGATGAGATCTCCTTCCTGGGGTTCAACTGCATCCATGAACTTCTGGAAAAACTCTTCTCTAAGACAAGGCTTAGTTCTGAGCAAACACCTTGCGGTTGCTGATCTTACACTTGTAGAGAGGGCAACAGAAACATGTAGACAAAAATACAAGGTGGTCGAAAAAACTCAAGCCACTATTGATGCTGCAACTATCAAAGGGATACCTAGTAACATTGACCTCTTTAAGGTAACACTTTTTCTCCATTGATAGTTTTGCTACAAACATTGTTTTGGACGGTTTCCTAATTCGTCATGTTTAGACAACTTTCATCTCTTGTGTCAATGGACTCGGTATTTGTAGTATTTTTCATTACCTTGCAAACTATTACATAAAATTAAATAAGTAGAGACCGTAGTGACTCAATGTTGTCCTGCTACTCTTATTTTTTAATCCCAGGAACTCATTCTACCACTGAGTATAACTGCCACAGAGTTTGAGAAACTCAGGTGCTGGGAGGAGCCTTACATGACGGTCTCTTTTCTAGCATTTGCATCAACGATAATTTTCAGGTTGGTTGACACTTAGACATGTGATAAATGTGATATCTCGTGCACATTAATGATTCTTAGGTTTAAGACTTGTAATCGCATGCAGAGAAATCATATTATCATTGCTGCTTCAAGTTAGATATTATTATCATTGCTTCAAGTTAGACTTAGTAATGATCTGATACCACTGAGGATACTTTTCTGCGCCTCAGGAACCTTTTGCAGTACGTTCTTCCCGTGTCTTTGATATTTTTGGCAACTGGGATGCTTACGTTGAAGGGACTCAGACGACAAGGCCGTCTAGGAAGATTGTTTGGAATAATTAGCATTCGAGATCAGCCATCTTCAAATACTATTCAAAAAATAATTGCTGTCAAAGACGCCATGCAAAATCTGGAGAGCTATCTCCAAAAGGTGAATGTAGTGCTTCTAAAACTACGGACAATTGTATTATCTGGTCATCCTCAGGTATGTTCTAATCACTGGATCAGGTTTCAGAGCTTTTTATTGCATTCCTTCTCTTACCTGGTGACGCGATTTGAAACTTTTCTCAGATAACTACTGAAGTAGCACTGGCTATGCTATCTATTGCAACGGTTCTAGTCATTGTCCCTTTCAAGTATGTTCTGGCTTTTGTTCTCTACGATCAATTTACTCGGGAGCTCGAGTTCCGGAAAGAAATGGTCAAGAAATTTAATGCTTTCTTACGGGAACGTTGGGAGATGGTACCAGCAGCTCCTGTCATTGTTTTACCGTTTGTTAATGAAGAGTCTACACCAGCAACTCAGGAAAACAAGCAGCTCAGAAAACCAACACCGAGAGGTGATTGATAAAAAGTGCCAAATTTGTATAATCTAGTGGCGTGTGCATGTTTTAACTAGAAGCTCAAGAAGGAACAAATATCAAATTGTAGTTGACAATGATTCATTAAATGTATATGAAAAGTAGTATAGATGTTAGTTGTTTATGCTTATTGCTCATCTTCTTAAAAATCTATTTCCAAAACCTGTCAGCCTTAAGAAATTCATTATGATCCGCTCGTGGCAACTCTATCCGTTAGTCTCAGATAATCCTGTGCTCATTTATTTCTTTTGATCTTTATCTGAAGAGGTTTAGAAAAAATTTCGTCATGGTCATGTCTCCTTGCGTATGCAGTTTTAGTCTCTTATTATGGAAATTTCAAGCATGATGCAAGCTTTTTGACTCGCTTACATGCAAGCAGTCGAAACGTGAGAGAGTAAGCAGTTACAAAGTGAATCAGAAATTCCGGAAGATAACTCCTTTGTGTCACATGCAGCATGTTTTGCTTAGAGCCTTTTATATAACAATCTTTCCATATTCACAAGTTAAGTAAAATGAACACAAACAGAAAGAAGATGAAAGTCCATATTGGAGGATATGTGTTGATACTTGCCTTGACGGTTTCTGTTATATTACAGCAGCCTGAGTTGGTCACTGGACAAGCTAGAGTTCCTGCTATGTTTGTACTTGGAGACTCATTGGTCGATGCTGGTAACAACAACTTTCTACAAACTGTAGCTCGAGCCAATTTCCTCCCTTATGGCATCGACATGAACTACCAGCCTACTGGCAGATTTAGCAACGGCCTGACTTTCATTGATCTGCTAGGTAAAATTTCAGACACTTGAACGAAGTTCATTTCGTCAAGATTCATCAGTTTGTCTTAGTATTCTCTTATCTTACTAAAAAACACAATTTCTTCTGTAAAAAACAGCTCGGTTGTTAGAAATTCCATCACCCCCTCCCTTCGCGGATCCAACCACATCAGGCAATAGAATCCTCCAAGGAGTTAACTACGCGTCTGCAGCTGCTGGCATCCTCGATGTATCAGGCTACAACTATGTATGTTTTTGTTCAAAGATATGTTAGTGTTAAATGGATAGAGGAATGATAATGTGGTGTGCAGGGTGGAAGATTCAGCCTGAACCAGCAAATGGTGAATCTAGAGACGACACTAAGCCAACTGCGAACGATGATGAGTCCCCAAAACTTTACGGATTACTTAGCAAGGTCGCTTGTGGTTCTCGTTTTTGGAAGCAATGACTATATCAACAACTACCTTATGCCTAATCTCTACGATTCCAGCATAAGATTCAGACCACCTGACTTTGCCAATCTACTTCTCAGTCAATACGCTCGCCAGCTTCTGGTAATGTTTTACATCAAATCTTCATATGGTATTATTTTATTAATCAATCTTCTGATAATCTTTTGAATCTATGTGTAGACTCTTTACAGCCTAGGTCTAAGAAAAATATTTATACCTGGAGTAGCACCACTAGGCTGCATACCAAACCAACGAGCCAGAGGTATCTCGCCACCTGATAGATGTGTTGACAGCGTGAATCAGATTCTAGGCACATTTAACCAAGGGCTAAAGTCACTTGTTGATCAGCTGAACCAGCGATCACCTGGAGCCATCTATGTATACGGCAACACCTATAGCGCAATTGGTGACATCTTAAACAACCCAGCTGCTTACGGTACACTTATTCTCGGATAACATGGTTGTCAAAGGAGTTTCTTCTATGATTTCTACTCTGATCAAACATGGTTTATATGGTACAGGATTTAGCGTAGTAGACAGGGCTTGTTGCGGGATTGGGAGGAACCAAGGACAAATTACATGTCTGCCGTTGCAGACTCCTTGTCCCAACAGAAATCAGTATGTCTTTTGGGATGCATTCCATCCTACTCAGACTGCTAACTCCATTCTGGCTAGACGAGCTTTCTATGGTCCACCTTCCGACGCATATCCTGTCAATGTCCAACAGATGACACTCCTTCACTAGTATATTTTGGTTTTCGTGTTTCTTTGAAGTTGTATGTTATAATGATTGAACCTATCTATCTATGAGTATCGAGTATCAAGTTGAAACCAAAATGCTTGTACTAAATAACATATGTGCTAATGAAAACAAGAAGACCCATGATTTAGAAGTCTTAGAGAGGACATATTAGTTTCAAAACAGAGCATGCCGAGTTTCGTGTGCACCAAATGCCAGAAAAAAGAACACATGCATTTTCAATTTACTCCGTTCCTACTACTCTCATCATTTCATTTATCCCACTCCAGCTCTAACTGTGGTTCAGTCTTTAGATGAGAAACATTCCTCGACGGCAGAGCTTCAGTATTAACGTGACCAGTTAACCGATTCCAACCCATGATGTGTGGAAGAGCAAACTGCACAAAATACAAAATCTGGTTAAAAAACAATCACCAATATCCCTTGAAGAATATATACTTGATCCAGATTCATGTGCTAAAACTGACAGAGAAGCAATGCCCTTGGTTTTTCTAGTCAATGTTTTTGGTTCTCGAACTGATATAATAGTAACAGAATATAGAGAACGCAGAATAAAAATCTTATCTTACACTAAAAGCTGTCTTCATCACTGCAAATTCAGCTTTTGTGACAGGAACCACAAAATAGTCATTGGTTTTGAGGATGCTATTGTTAACGCCTGCAACAAAACCGCAGAAGGTAAGTGTTTATACAGCATTAAGAATTCAGCATTCCTATTGTTATAAGACAGCTATTCTGTGCGAAAACTGTTATCGCCATATTACAAAACTAATACAAGTGCAAGCTTCTAAATTTACTAAACAGAAAGCTCCCATAACTAAGTATTTCAGTACTGATTATCCATGTTAATTTGATAGAAGCCTTACTCAATGAGATGAAGTAGCCGCTACCATCTGCGTGGGGCTTAACTGACAGTGACTTCCTGACTTGACCAGCATTACTGAGGAGTCAAAGACAAGTCTATGTCAGAACATGAAAATGCTGCGATAAAAATATAATGTATTGAAGCAAAAAAAGACAAACCTTGATTTCATGGAAGGGTCATGGAAAAACTCGGAGCTGTCTTTGGAACCCATGCTAATTAAGGATCCAACTTCAGTAGGTGACAAAGCAAATTTCTGCAATAATGTAGGAAACAAACCAAATTTATCAGAGGAGAAAGAAGAGACAAGTGAAGAAGATAGAGAGTGTGAAAAAGATCAATACCTGTTTCTTTTCCCAGTCGTACTTACGCTCACCAATAGCAGGCATAAAAGTCATCATTAAGGATCCACGACGATCTATCCGAAGATTTCCCGACTAAACAATTGTACTCACAGTAAGTAATGAGAATCTAAAAGAAGCCTTTAAAGAGAACACACAAAACTAAAAAGAAATGGATTTTGGGCTTACATCGATTTCAGTGAAACTGGGAAGAACAGGTTCAACAGAGAGAGCAGCTTTTCCTTTGAAGATAGAATAAGGTGCGAACAATCGACCACTAGGCTTTGCGGCATCTTCTCAAATCAAGCAAACAAAATTAGGGCAAGTACACTTAAACTGACGAAACGGAAACAAACCAAGTTCTTACCTTTACCAGGGAATCCACGTCCAGGGGTTGAAGAATTTGACCAGCTTGCAAAACCACGCAACGTCGAAGCTTCGAAAAGTGACTTACTTTGGTCACAAAGGCTCCTGCTTTAACAAAAACAAACCAACCCAGAGAAGCCATTTTAAGAGTAATGAAATCTAAAATCTGAATTTTGAGAGGAACTGAAGTAACCTGGAGAGCAAAGAGCGGGCTTGCTTCATCATCTTCTTCTGTCTCGAGTAAAAAGCATCACTTGAGGTCTTCCGACTTCTGAGGTTTTATGATTTATCAAAACGGGTTTTATCGGGCGACCCATATTTTAACCCGTTTGTTTTATATATAAGTCTTTTAACGGCCCAATGGGCCTTTATTGTTGATTGGGAAATTAAAAATCAGATTAGAGAAGACGAACGAATCTGAGAAAGGTGAAGCTGAAGAAGAAGAAGAAGAAGAAGAAGAAGAAGAAGAAGAAGAAGA
>Ga0041059_1003234_pt1 | contig 11315 bp, 12 predicted proteins | sample AraColnosormetaG_FD_56232 | JGI IMG/M metagenome (GOLD analysis project Ga0041059, IMG submission 56232) | Arabidopsis roots microbial communities from North Carolina, USA - Col MF nosort | ecosystem: Host-associated > Plants > Roots > Unclassified | place: USA: North Carolina | collected... | reverse complement strand
TACTACAATATGTATATTTATATATTTATTATTCTAATATTTCACTATCATGATCACATACTACAACAATATATGATATACTGATACAATGTACAGTATGTAGTTATATTACTTATGTGTTTTGAAACTTGTCTAACTTAATTGTAACAAACGATTATTTATTCCATATACTCTCTCGTCATCTAGTACACAATCACATCATGATATGCTAGTAATTTAAGTCAACACTGTAATTTTCATCCCTACCATAAAGTCATATAGAGTCTCATTTTTTTTTTTGTATGTCTAATGTCTTGGATGACTATTACGTGAAATGTACATAAAGAAGGTCATATGATAAATCAAATTCACAAAACATAATAATAAAAAAATATCCAACTAAAATTACTAAATTAATATGAGGTTAGGTAGCAAACATCTAAACTCCAACACAAGTAAAATTTTAGCCATTATGGGTTAATAACTATTGATAAAAAAATTAATAAAATAAGTAGAAAAGAATGAAAGTAGTGCTTGATACATTATTATGATTTTTTATTTATTGATTATTCTTAGAAAATTCATTTAAGAGTGATATTAATGGAGAATTTAACACAACAAAAGACTTTTGATTTTTTCTCAATTATTTTTGCTAGTTTTTTTAATTTAACTAATGTATAATAACACATGTCATTTTCTTGTATGATAATGTGTCACTCATATGGAGAGTATTGGCCAACTTTCATATATATGATTTAGAAACTCACTCAAAACTAAATCTCTCTAGGTCTTTAGAACAACTCTCTAAAGCCTCTTAATCTCTCTCTTGTGTCTTATGGAACATCTCTCCATAAGCGCTTATTTATAGTTATTAAACTACTCCTAATCTTATAATGAATAGAAAAACTTACGAACTTATCCAACTTGACTTTTATTTGTATTTTCTATTTTCTTATTATCTCTTCTAAAATCTTCTAGAGAGATTACTTGCTGCTCAAGTAATTGGAATTATCCAACAGTTTTTTTTCAAAAATTTATTCTTTTTTTTGGTCAACAAATACTAGTAAATTTACTTTATAATGTTTCGTAATAAATTAAAATACACACCATCTTATGGTTTAAGTTTTAGATATTTAAGGTGTAACTTTAATATTATTTTAAGCCTTTTGCAAAAAAAAAAAAAAACTTTTATTTTCTTTTGTGTTACGAATTTAGGATGATCTCAGCTTGGGCCGAGGTGCATATGTGCATTTGATGATGTTGTGTTCTCTCCTTAGACTAAGAATCAAACTAAACTCAAATGTCTTACAAAAGAAAACTATAACACTCTCTTCTCGTTAGAAGCTCTACTCTTTTCCATCTCTTAAGAACCTATTATAGGCAGAGATTCCACTGAAATAGTCGCCAAACTCCATGACTAAATCTACATGATTCTGAAGAAGTGAAACGACCTGCAAAGTTAACAAATCAAATCAAACCAAAGAACTAAGAGAGTGAAACATACAACACAAATTGTCCCACCAAGAACACTACCTCCTGATACGCCTCATCTTTGGACTTGTTTCCCTCACTGTACATTTTCAATATCTGGAGAACTGAGTTAACTACATGACTACCATAGCCCTGAAACCTTGCCTGCACATGGACAATTTTGTTACTTAAACCGCAAGTTAACATATACTAAACATCAAAATGTTGTTTCCATTAGTTTACCATTTCAGCAATCTATACCTCAAGATTCTCCATAAAATTGGCGGAACGTTTTTTTTGTTTTTATTAGACTCAGCTGGAGGGATGGTTCTCTTAGCCTTTGGAATGAAGAAGGCTAAATGATCCACAGGACGGGTGGTTCTCTTATCCTCTGGATGGATGGTTTTCTTCGCTTCAGAAGGCATGATTCTGTTTCTATTAGCCTCTCGAGGGATAGTTCTCTTAGCCTCTCGAGGGAAGGTTTTCTTCGACTTGGGAGGGATGGTTCTGTTAGCCTTGGGAGAAATGGTTCTGCTAGACTTGGGAGGTATGGTTGCCTTTGGAGGGATGGTTCTACTAGCCTCGGAGGAGATGGATCTGGCAGCCTCTTCGTATTGCTTAGACTTGGGAAAGAAGACACTTAAAACAAGAAGCAGCCTCGGGTGCCCTTTAATGATTTCAGCCATCCTTGCACTGCCATTAGCTTCTTCGATTCTACAAAACATCAGAAAAAAATTCACAAGGTGTGTGTTTGTCACAGTTGAAAAACTTGGTAACTAAGAACCAAACCAAACGTAAAAAAATTCATACTTATGATCACAAACATCATTCATGAGCCTAAGAAACTCGTGAAACTTTGCAGGTTCGTCAAGAAATGCTTCCTTCACATCAGCGATGTATGTAACTGTTTCACGTATAGTAGAAGCGATCTCTAAACGATAATCATCATCCATAGTTAGCTTCAGTGATACTCTGTTCATTAGAAACAGAGCAGATCATCATCATTCGATCTCTACATGACAAATCAAGATTACATTCTAAAACTAATCAAAAACCAAATCAAACAAATCATTGGCTTCAACACATCAATGTCACGAACTCTTACGCTTATTCTCTAGTACCATTCATATAAGTTTCATCTTCTAGACTAAAGATTCATGTAAAATTTCATCGATCAGTATCTTTAGAACTTAGAAGAGAATCAAATGAGAAATCGATAAGAGTATTTGAGACAAACGAACCAGAAAACTCGATCTATTAACCTAATCGTCAGATGATTTCACGTGAACGAAGAAGAATAAGGTCGTGTAGTTACCGAACGAGCAAGAAGCTTCCTCTTCACAGTGTAAACGACTTCAAAGATTTCAAGAAACAAATGCACTGAGACTGTTTTGACGTATTGAGTTATATTATGTATTTATACTTTTACAATATGGACCATTAACTCGCATTTATATATCTCAGAAGAATTTGATATTCCATATTAACGACCTTTCTTTTAATCAAACAGAGAAATTACTAATTCAAATTGTTTAATAATTAGTTGGATTGGATAGTTTTGATTAGGAGGTATTTGAGTCTATTATCGTAGTAATTCAAATAAGGTTCTTTAGAGTAGGAATAAAACTAAACTCAAATCTCTCCAAAAAGAAACTGTACATTCTCTTCTCATCGTTTTATAGACAAAAACATGATAGAGAATGGTGTTCTCTAACTATCGTTATGTTCTGTTCTACACATCATAGAAGGGGACACTGAATGATGAAACTATACTCTCAAACTATCTACTGAAATAGTATACTAGTAGAGATGTTGATGCGAAAGGATCCAAGTTTAGGAAAGATTCTGGTGAAATCCGCTCTCAAATCTTCATGGTAATAGAGAAGATCACAGACCTGCAAGATGTATTATATAACCAAATTAAACCAAGTACTAAAGAAAGAAATGCAAACACAAAATAGCCCACCAAGAACCTACCTCCTCGTGCACCTCTTTCCGTGACTTCTTTCCTTCCTTATACATTGTCATTATCGAGTGAAATGACCCAACTACATGAGTATCGATTCTCTGAAACCTTGTCTGCAGATCCGAAAATTTTGTTATATAAACTCACAAGTTAGCAAAGGAGGTAAGTAATATCAGACATGGTACCATCATTTTATATACCTTAAGCTTGTTCATAAAGTTCAATTCATCAGTGTGTGTAGGTTTCTCAGCCTCGGAAGGGATGGTTCTTCTAGCCTTTGTTGGAAGCTTGTTCATAAAGTTCAATTCATCAGTGTGTGTAGGTTTCTCAGCCTCGGAAGGGATGGTTCTTCTACGCTTTGTTGGAAGCTTGTTCATAAAGTTCAATTCATCAGTGTGTGTCGGTTTCTCAGCCTCGGAAGGGATGGTTCTTCTACGCTTTGGTGGAAGCTTGTTCATAAAGTTCAATTCATCAGTGTGTGTAGGTTTGTCAGCCTCGGAAGGGATGGTTCTTCTAGCCTTTGGTGGAATAATGGTTATCTTAAGCTTCACAGGGATGGTTCTGCTAGCCTCGGGACGGGCGGTTCTTTTACCCTTAGCCTTGTGAGGAATTGTTGATTTAGCCGCAGGCAGGAGGATGGCCCTTAAACCAAGAAGCAGATTCCGGTGATCTTTCGTGAGTTCGTCCACTCTTGCAATGACACTATCGGCATCGAGTCTACAAAGAAATTAGTAACATCAGAATCAGTTCACATGTGTGTTTGTTGTGTAGATTGAGACATGAAATTAAGAGAAAATCAAATGTACATGGAGAAAATAATCCATACCTACGAGCTTTATAATCATTCAAGAGCTTGAGAAACTCGGCATATTTTGCAGGCTCATCATGAAATGCTTCCTTCACAGAATCTATGTATGAACGTGCATCATCGAGAGTTTTCTCTAGTGGTACACTTTTTCCAAACATGGTTCGAGATTTCCTTAACTCTTTGTTCGCATCAGGAGGGATGGTTCTATCAACCTTGGATAAGACGAGAAACTTCTTGTGCACCTTCTTTACCGACTTCTTCCCCTCATCAATCTTTTTCGTCATTGGGGGAAATACAAGACTATCAAGGCACTGCAGATATATATAGATTTGCTTAATACAAAACACAAGCTAGGAAAAGAGGAAATGTCAAAATGATATTTCCATAGGAGTATTCATCATCTTTAGCGATTCTATACCTTAAGCTTCTTCTTCCTATGATTCTCACGATTAGCACGTTTCTTTTTGGCATCAACAGACTCATGGCGTTGCTCAACCTTGGGAGGGATGGTTATCTCAGCCTCGGGAAAGAAGACTTTTGAACCAAGATGCAGCTTGGGGTTCCCACTAATAAGTTCGTTGATTCTTGCAGTGATCCTATCTTTCTCAACTCTACAAAGAGAACTAACAACATCAGAAAAAAATTCGACAAGATGCTTGTTTTGTTGTGTAGACTCGCAGTTGAATTTAAGACCAAAACCAAACATAACAATACATACCTATCATCACGAACTTCATTCAAGCGCATTCTAAACTCGTCAAATTTTGCAGGTTCATCATGAAATTCTTCCTTCACAGATTCAATGTATGAAACAGCATCAGCCATAGTAGGCTCCTGTGATACACTTCTTCCAACCATGGCTAAACCCTCCAAGAAAAAAAAAGAATTTGTGTTCAGTAAAACAGATCAAATCATTGAATCTAAACCTATTAATACTTTTTCTTTACTATAAAGTCTCATTACTCAACAATTGCATGTATTTGTCAAAACCCTAATCAAATACAACATTGGATTCGAAGCGTCAATGTCACTCTCAACGATATATAAGTCAAAAAATTAAGCGAACGTCAGGGGAATTTCATATACAGCAGCAACGAGCCAAGAACTCGATAGTAACTAAACCCTAATCGTCCGGTGAATACAGAATTCAATTGAACGAAAATCGAAAGAGGAACCAAGTATAATTACCGAATTTGGCAAATTAGCAAGGAGGTTCTTCTTCGTTAGAGTAATGGAGCTTTAAGGTTTCTTCCAGAAGCAAATCCACAGAGACTGATTTGTTTTTGTTTTTTTTTGGTCAAAAGAGTTTTTATCTGCTTTTTATACAAATCTAGAGAACCTTGAAGATCAAGTAATTGAGAAAACTAATGGAGGATATGTTCAAGTAAAATAAATTATTTTAATTTTAGTTTAAATCCAATGGAGGATATTAATGTACATATTTTTAGGGATATCAATGTACATATTTTTAGGGATATTTTTAGTAATTTTTAGTAGATAATTTACAAAACAAGTTTGAATTAGATATTTAAAATATTTTCAATAAAAAGTGTGAATAATTAAAAACATATTTCATAAAAATCATATTTGAACAAAATCATAACAAATTTTACTTGAATTATCCAATTGACTACTAATTATTTGAAAATTTGTTGTTATTAGACTTACTTGATTTTTGTTTAAAACCAATGGAGGATATTAATGTAAATTTTTTTAGGGATATATTCCAAAACTATTTTTTCGTGGATAATTTACAAAAGAAGTTTGAATTAGATATTTAAAATATTTTCAATAAAAAGTGTGAATGATTAAAATCATATTTGAACAAAATCATAATAAATTTTACTTGAATTATCCGATTGACTACTCAAATAAAATAATTTCTTTTAATTTTAGTTTAAAACCAATGGAGGATATTATTGTAAATATTTTTACGGATATATTCCAAAACTAATTTTTCGTGGATAATTTACAAAAGAAGTTTGAATTAGATGTTTAAAATATTTTCAATAAAAAGTGTGAATGATTAAAATCATATTTGAACGAAATCATGATAAAATTTACTTGAATTATCCGATTGACTTCTAATTATTTGATTTGTTGTGATTAGATTTACTTGATTTTTGTTTGCTCTGTAATTTTTGGCCATATATATAGGTTTGAGTAAAGGCTCTGTTCCTCTCTCTTTTTGTTTCTACATTAGACTAAGATGACCCCAAAATCTCATGTCTTCTTGGTAAGATTTAACAAACGAAATCATACACTCTCGTTTTAGTCTCTTATATTTACCCAAACCATTATGCATCTCATTGATCTCAAATATAGAAGCATATGAGTAAGAATCAAACTAATCTCAAATGTCTACAAATGATAACTATACACTCACTTCTCGTTAGAAAGAAGTACTCTTTTTGTCTCTTGTACCCCAAACATTATATTCCAAGCATCCTAAAATAAAGCAGAGACAGTCTTCTATAATGTACTCATCTATCTCTAGCAGATTTTGACCCTGATGGACCAGTGGTTCTCTTGAAAACGTTTGAAAACTCCATGACTAAATCTTCATGACCCTGAAGAAGTGCAACAACCTGCAAGCAAAGATAACAAAGCTAATCAAACCAAAGAGCTAAGAAGTGCAACACACAAAATGTCCCACCAAGAACCCTACCTCCTGGTACAAGTCATTTACGGATTTGTTTCCTTGTTGGTACATTGTCAATATCTCGAGAAATGACTCATATACATGGCCATCATTCCCCTGGAACCTTGCCTGTACATCGATGAATTTGTTATCTTAAATCACAAGTTAGCGTAGAGGAAACACCAAAAATAGATTAGTTTACCCATTTAGCATCCTGTATATACCTTAAGCTTGCTGATAAAATTTGCTACACGTATTCTTTTGTTATTATCAGGCTCAGCTTCGAGAGGGGTGGTTTTTGTATCTCCAGTTGAGAGCAAGACACTGAAACCAAGAACCAGATTCCGGTGGTCTTTCATGAGTTCCGTCATCCTTGCAACGGCACTAGGAGCATCGACTCTACAAAGAGAGACTTAGTAACATCAGAATCAGTTCAGTTCACATGTGTGTGTTGTTTTGTAAGCAGAAATTAGGAGAAAATCAAATATAACATGGAGAAAATAATTCATACCTACGGGCGCTATAATCATTCAAGATCTCGAGAAACTGAGCATATTTTGCAGGTTCATCACGAAATGATTCCTTCAAAGAATAGATGTATGAACGTACATCATGAAATGTTTCCTTAGCCTCAGCTGGAAGGAAGGCATTGAAACGAAGTAGCAGATTCACGTGATCTTTCAAGAGTTCCCGCATCCTTGGAACGACGGTAGCTAAATCGACTCTACAAAGAGAAAAATAACATGAGAATCAATCTCTCACATGTGTAGACTGTTTAAGAGCAAACCAAACATACCTATTAGCTCTTAAATCCAGCATGATGTCGAGAAACTCTCGATATTTTGCAGGTTGATCAGCCCCAAATGCTTCCTTCACAGCATTGATGTATGACGTCGCTTCATCAATAGTAAACGCCGGTGATAAGCTTCCTCCAACCATGGTCTAAAATTGGCCTAATCCATAAAGATTGAAGAGGTCTCAACTCATTGAAGAAACAGAAAATAGAGTGCATAAATACAAATCTTATTCCTCAAGAAACTTAATCCACCAAACAACACAATAGCCGAATTAGAAGAATCATGTCAAATTCATCGCAACAGGATCCTTAAGAAGATCCAGAATCAATCTCGAGTAGAAAGAAAAGAAAACAAAACCAAGAAGGATGAGCAAGAAACTAGAAAATTGCTCGAGCGCCTTTTAACCTAATCGTATCTGATGATGGAAGGAGAAGATGATCGTAACCCTAATCTTCCGGTGAGCGAAACTATGTTCAATCGAATGAGGAAGCAAGTATGTTACCGATATATAAGCAGACCAAAGACGACAATGAACAAGAAGCAGCTTCGTCTTCGTCTTCTTCGCAGAGTAAGGGAGTTCAAGATTTCTAGAAGCAAAGTAAAACTTCAGAGACTTTTTTTAGAGTTTTTGTTCACGAGTCTATATTTATACTAGGGATTATCATATATTCATACTTGACTTCAATTTTTGTTGTAGTTGTAAAACTATAATTTGTAAGAGAAAATTGAAACATAAATTTATAAAGATTTCTATATATCAAAGACGATGATGATGTGATATTTGTATTAATTTTAATCCTTGGTAAATTCTTATATAAATTCGTAATTTATATAATTTAGGAAACATATTTGTTGTCATTAGATTTACTTGATCTTTATTTGGTTTGCTCTGTTTCTCTCTGTTTTCGTCTATACGTTGAACTCTGCTTTGACTTTTGAGTGCTTACACTCTCGCCTCTCGGTTTCTAACAAATATGACCCCAAACCAAAAATCATATATGTACATGCCAGAAGAAGAATCGACCTGAATTCAAATCTCTATAATATATGAAACAATACAATCACTTTTCACCTCAATGTTTTTTTTTTGTTAACATTGAGGTTTTCATATGAGGTCATATCGATTTTGTTTTGAATTATTTTAGATTATGATTTCTACATGGATAGACAAGAGTTTTATTGTAAGTGCATGTATGTAATGATGTTCTGTTCTCTATACAATAAGCATCACACTAAACTCTTTCTAGCAAGAAGATGTCAAAGAAAAAAGAAAGGATGTATTTGATAAAAGCAAAAAATATCAGGGGTATATATGCAAATTACCAAAACAAAAATAAAGAAACCTGAAGGAGCAATGACAAGGGATTTGTTTTTCTCAAAATCTCTGAAAGCTTTTGGATATTTGTGATCGCATAGATCGATTCCTTTTGCGGAGAAATGCAATTGATTCGTGGCAGTACAAGGTTGCTTCAGAGGCATCGTTTCTCCATCTCCAACACTCTTCCTTTCACTTCTTCTTCTTGTGGAAGCTGGTCTGCTAATGAATCGAGGAAGCTAGGCTTTGATTCTTTCCCTAGTACTAGAGCTGCGACATATCTCATTAGCTCGTTGAAAAATGCCGGCTTTTCCTCTTTGGCAGTAGTACCTGTAAGCCATTGTCCTTCTCTGTCTTTGGTTTAAGATTGTTTTTTACTTCGTGTGGATTTGTAGAAATGTAGACGAGGTTTTGGTTGGTAATAGAGATCTTATGTCTAAATTGGTTTGAAAATTGCTAGGAATGTAAGAAAAACGAAAACTTTGATCTTGGGTTGGTCTCGCTGATTACTGATGAGTGTAGTCACTCTCCTAGCTTCAGATTCCACTGAATTCATCTTCCAAAAGCTCAGAGATCACTAAATAGAAAATGAACTTAATCAATGATCTAAAGCTTTGTTGCTTGTTTTTCTTTTTAAGCTCTTTGTTGTTTTACTTGCAAGAGATGTAGATATAAAGGAACCAACTTCGTGCTCTTGTTACTTATTTTTCAGCTTTGACACTTAAGTTTTATGATTTCACATGTTGTTGTTCTACTTTATATGTTTTCTCTATGTTTTGGTCACCGTGATATTTGGATTAGGCTTCTATGGGTTTAAGATGTTCTTGGGAATATTTTTTTGGCAGAAACAAAACTTTTCGTCGAGGTGTTTTTCCACCACTGGAGATTCTGTTCAAGGATCCCCTGAGTCAGATTGTGTTGTGCCTCAGAGAATCAAGTTTAAGCGGCTTGATAAAACCGCTAAGCATATTATGCAGGTACTACAACTCGAACTTGACACTTGTATTTAGATATATCATGTAGACAAGGAAGCACCGATGTCACAATCCTCTGCAGATTGTAGACAAGGAAGCAGTTGAGGAAGTGAGAACTCTTAGAGAGATTCCAGAGATAAAGCCTGGTTACATTGTGCAGCTAAAAGTGGTAACTACTGTTGGCCTAGGTTGTAATTTCTTTTTCTTGGGTGAGTAAGATCAAACTATCTTTCATCTTCTAAGTGAAACCTTTCATTTACTTTGTTTGAACAGGAAGTGCCTGAGAACAAGAGGCGTGTATCAATCGTAAAAGGCGTCGTCATAGCAAGGCGTAATGCTGGTCTCAACTCAACATTTAGAATTAGAAGGCTTGTTGCTGGAGTGGGCGTCGAATCCATGTTCCCCTTGTAAGTAACTTCAAGCTTCAAGCTTGTGCAGCCACTTTAATCTTTTTCTCTCAGACTTTTGTATATGACCATTAAGAGCCATTATTATAATCAAGAGCCACCATGTTTTGTATGTTCTCTTTGTTTGCCTTGGTCATGGAAAATACTGATGTAAGTGGAGGTGTTTTGGTGACAGGTATTCCCCAAACCTGAGGGTGATTAAGGTGGTGGACAAGAAGAAAGTAAGAAGAGCCAAGCTTTATTACCTCAGGGAAAAGGTCAATGCTCTCAAGAAGCATTAACAGCCTTAATAAGAATTAGCAGTCTACTCTTGTCTTTAAGAATTGAATTTGTGTAATCGTGAATCTCTTCAATTCTCTTGATAAGCCAATCATCACAAGCAGGTTAAATTGATCTTTCATGAGTTCACCTCTCTGTTTTTGTTTCTACGTTGAACTCTGTTTTTTGAGTGTTTCCCTTCTCAGTTTCTTATAAAAAGATTACCCTGAAAATAGCATATTGAACACCTCAACATAAAAGAAACCTCAACAAAGAAACTATACACTCTCTTTTAGTCTCTTATACACCAATTCATTGTACACCTCAACATAGAAGCATAGCATATTTTTGAATGTCATGTTAATCAAACAAAACTCTAATGTTTGCAAAAGAAAACTAAAAACACTCTCTTTTCGTGAGAAGCTCTACTTTCTTTTTCGTCTCTTATGGTATATTACAGTCTTCCAGTACTCTCCTTAGCTATCTGGCTATCTCTAGACTCCAGTAGGTGGATCAGTCAAAATTTGTGAAAGCTCCATGACTAAATCGTCATGACCCTGAACAAGTGCAACGACCTGCAAAAGATAACAAAGCAAATCAAACCAAAGAACTAAGAAAGTGCAACACACAACACAAAGTATCCTACCAAGAAGCCTACCTCCTGATACGCATCATGTTTGGACTTGTTTCNCNCACCGTA